>Ga0164318_10007455_pt1 | contig 10597 bp, 6 predicted proteins | sample GuaBasSedimGuay9_FD_113734 | JGI IMG/M metagenome (GOLD analysis project Ga0164318, IMG submission 113734) | Subseafloor sediment microbial communities from Guaymas Basin, Gulf of California, Mexico - Guay9, Core 4571-4, 0-3 cm | ecosystem: Environmental > Aquatic > Marine > Hydrothermal vents >...
GTATCTGATCCATTCCGCTCTCCCTACTCTTAGATGCCGTGAATAATATCGTAAAGCCGCTCTTCCCAACCGATGGTGGAAATCATGGCCCCGCTGAACCCATTTTTTTTAATTTTAGAAACCGTATCTCTGGCAATCCGCATACACTCTTTTATTTTATCCGGTGCTTTCTGGATTTGTTTGATCAGGTCATCAGAGATATGCACATGTTTCATGTTCCTTGACATGTATCGCGCCATTCCAAGTGATTTCAGCAAAACAACGGTCGGCATAATATGAATGTCATCGTTGGTGCTTATTTTATTCATGAACGGTTCAATCGCAGATACGTCAAATAACGGGGGGGTGATAAAAAAACGGACACCGGCGTCAATTTTTTGTTTCATGGCATCCATTTCCCGGTCCAGTTCTACGCCTTTCAGGCCTGAATTAACCATTGATCCGGCTGTAAAATCAGGGCTTCCGGCCAGTTCAATGCCGGCCATGTCTTTACCATTTTTAAGCCCTTGAATTGTTTGTAAGAGCTGATCAATAGTGATGTCATAGACAGATGCCGCCTGGTGATGATCTCCGAAGCTGGGATCTTCGCCGGTAACCGCCATCACATTTTTTATCCCGCAGGCAGCCGCCGCAAGAAGGTCTGCCTGGAGTGCGATTCGGTTGCGGTCCCGGCAGTTGATCTGCATGATCGTTTCCATTCGTTTGGCTTCAAGGACCATGGCAGCCCCTAACGCACTCATTCGCATGACGGCGTTGCTCATTTCAGGAACCACAAAAGCGGTGACTTCTTCTTTTACTTTTGCCGCGTTGTCAACCATTGCGGTGATGTCTGTGCCTTTGGGGGGTTCAATTTCTGCGAGAATCGCAAAGTCCTTGGTTTCCAATGTACGTTTCAGATCCATTTTATCCTCCAGAGAACAGGCTGAATAAAATCATTAATTTGTATAATGATTGATGGTTCAAAGCATTATGGCAAAAAAGTCCTTATATCAGTACTAAAAAAAAATAACACTGTCAATAGATGTAAACATAATTTTTGTAATGATAACAGGGCTACGTGAATTGAACAGCGTTTTTTGTTGTGGTCGGATTGTGAATGAAGGCTTTACGAATTTGATCGCATGTTTGTTCTACAATATGGTATATTTTGTAAAATTCAAGTATCGCTGGATTTTGGGGGGGGGGACAAGGTAACAATAAACGCAACATTGACAAACTCGTAAAAAATCGAATTCTGATGGCAAAGAAAAAAGATCCAAATTCGAGGCGCGCAAATCCTGAGTAATGATTTGTACTTATCGTACCATGAAGAAGCGAAGGATGCAGCGCAACAAAGAATTTGGACTTTTTACGAAGCCATCAAATAAGATAATTAAAATTTTTAAAATAATCGTCGGTATATTGCATATTTAGTGCCCATAAATTATATGTCTTTTCATATTTTAGAAAATGGGTGTCGGCATATGCCAATGGGAATAGTAATACGGGGAATTTTTTTTCTTTATATTTTTCGGAGAGAAGAAAAATAGTGGTATGTATTATTTCCGGTGACAGATTTTCCGAATCAATAACAAAGACGCTGATGCAGTTTGTTAAATCAGACATATTCACTGCGAAGCTTGATATATTCAGCATGAAAACAGCTTTTATTGCATTGTTATGTTTTAATGAGTAAAGTCTTCGTTCTCGTTTTAATTTTACCTTTGTATATTCAGATGACAAATCATGGCGATCAGACATTTCCGTATCTTCAGGTACCAGATCAAGCGATTCAAGCATCAATCCCCCGGAGTGATGCTCATAAAACTTTTCAAGATCAGAAAGATCATTAAATCCCGATCTGTCAAGGGCCCAGTTTTCAGCTAATTCCTGATTAATGTTAGTGGATTTATGATAATGAAAATAAGCAAATGAATCAATTGAACAGATTTTTGGATCCTGAATGTTTTTGGCGACGCCGCCAAAAAAATGATTGGGGAAATGATTCTCCGGCCGGAAATAGCATATCAAATAATCCATATGACTTGAAAACAGACGGTGTGAATCATATGCATATGCACCGATCTGATTAAGTATCTCAATGCCGACTTTGAGCTGATCTTTTGACATGATTGCTGCCAGGTGCTGAATTAACCAGGTGCTCTGATAAAATCGAAGCATCGACATGTGGCCGAGAATTTCTCCTTTCCGCTGCCATGTAAAATGGCGGGCAATATTCGACTCATTATTGTACAGCTTTTTATACGTCGACCTGATTTTTCTTTTATTTTTATGGATAAAGGAATATTTTTTCGGGTAAATAAAACCGCTTTTAAAAAAGAAATCCCACAATTCATCCATATCCATATCATTACATACATAAAAATTTTTATTATTTGTTTGATGCAGTAAAGATAACAGTCGTATGTGATCCGCGGATTTCATATCCAGAAATGTGATGCCGCATTTAATCAATCGTTTATTGCTTTCACTGTCAAAAGATTTTCGATAAACGACCTGGGCCTTGCACGGAAAGTTAAAACTGTTGGCAAAGTTAAGGGTCATGGACGGGATGATCATTCCAGGTAAAAGGGCAGAGCTGACTTCATCGTCTTCAACACTAAGACCGGATCCGGATAAATCGATCACTTTCAAATCAACCCGTTTGTCTGTAAAGGGATGGTTGAATTGAATATCCGGGGAGGGTGTGAGTTGCAATCGGTTGCTTCGATAGACCCTGGGATTAAATCTTTGAATGGTATCATGGGTGGGCTGTAGTATTATTTTTTTCTTTTTTGAAGACCCGGTTACCTTTAATATGCTGCATTCACCGGAATAAAGGATATCCGTATCATTAGAGATAATTAGGTTTATTCTATCTTTTAAATTAATCCATTGAAACGGTTCGGTGAGAGAGGGTCCTATTTTTATCTGGAAAGAGGAAGCGCTGAATTCTTCAAGAGAGCCGGAAAATAGTATGCTGTTTTGAATTAATTTAACATCAAGATTGTCACAGGAAAAACGGTTTGTTCTTCTGGAACTGGTTTGTGACGATTTTTCCGGAAGTGTGAAACAAATCCCTTTATGATTGATGCACCGCAGATGTGCTGGGACGGTTATAATACTTTGTTTGTCATTAATAATAAAATTATGGAATTGATAAGCGGTAAGCAGTTGATTGATATTTGGCTGATTCTTCCAGAGGCAGGCCAAATATTTGTCAAAGCCGGGTTGCGGTATGCCGTAAAAAGAGATTATCTGTTTGTCACGTAGGTGTTGAAAGTTAATACAGACTGTTTCATTTTTAAAATTAATGTGATTTAATTTATTGACGAGACGTTTTCGTCTGATGGTTTTATCGGTTTGCAGTACTTTTTTGGGAGGGGAAACGCCATCAAGATCAGTATCAATAATACGTAACGAGGCCCCTGAAGTTTTCATCACGTCCTTTGGAGCATTTTTTCCTTTGACTTTTTCGATATAGTCCATTTGCTCTTTAAGGAAACCCCTGTAAAATTGATTTGAAAAATTTACTTAATATAATATGATTTAATCGTTTATGTCAAGAAAAAAATCAATTTATTCCAGTAGGTTCTATCGTCATACTTAGCAAATCTTCTGTTTATAAGTATTTATGTCAATCCCAAAATTATTCAATCTGAAAATATTTTTTAAATCAGTTTGTTGTACTCTTTATTGAGTAAACTGCTTGACTTTTTGGCGTAAAGTCATAAAATAATTTTATGCGTCTATCTGTGCCAACATTCAATTGTCACTATTTTCTGAATTCTGAATTTTTTTTCTTAATAATTTTCCCGCCAAAGTATAAAACTTTCAACTATAGGAACACAGGATATTGTTATGCAGATCATAACAACGCATCGAAACGCAGATTTTGACGGCTTCGCTTCAGTGATTGCCGGTACAATTCTATACCCGGATGCAATTCCCCTATTACCCAAAACATTAAATCCAAACGTTAAAGCCTTCTTGTCCATTCATAAAGATCTTTTTGGAACCAGAACGGTCAATGAGATTGATTTGACTCACGTAAAACGATTGATTGTCGTGGATACCTGTAAATGGTCACGGCTTGAAAAACTGAAAAGCCTGAGGGAGAATAAAAATCTTGAAATTTTTTTATGGGATCATCATGAAAACAAGAGTGATTTAAATCCGACCTGGGTATGTCAGGAGAAAATAGGTGCCAATATTACGTTAATGATCCGTGAAATAAAAAAACAAAAAATTCTTTTAACCCCTATGCAGGCCACACTTTTTTTGACGGGTGTATATGAAGATACCGGCAATCTGTCATTTCCTTCATCAACCGCCGAAGATGCATATGCTGCCGGTTATCTGCTGGAGAATAAGGCGGACTTAAATATTCTTTCTACTTTTTTACAGCCGGCTTACGGAGAGAAACAAAAGAATATTTTATTTGAGATGCTTAAAACTGCCCAGCGGACAAAAATTGATAATTACGCTGTGAGCATTAATATTATGCATATCGCCGGTCATATAAGCAATCTTTCTTTGGTGGTAAATATGTATCGGGATATTTTAAATGTGGATGCGGCTTTTGGCATATTTGTTCATAAAGACCATGGAAAATGTATTGTGATCGGTCGCAGCAGTGTTGAAGATATTAATGTGGGATCTATTATGCGGAGTATGGGCGGGGGCGGTCATCCGGGTGCCGGGTCGGCGATGATAAAATCCGTCAATCCTTCTGCATTAAATGACTGGCTGCTTGAATTACTTAAGGGAAACCAGCAGTCATCGGTGCTGATAAGTGATTTAATGTCTTATCCTGTTTTCAGCGTCACTTCAGACACGCCCATGAGTGATGTCGCCGATGTATTAAAAGAAAAAGGATGTACAGGGCTGCCGATTGTGGATGACGAAAAGCTTGTCGGCGTAATTTCACGACGCGATTTTAAAAAAATCAGAAAGTCTTCTCAACTACAGTCACCGGTTAAGGCATTTATGAATACAAGGAATATTACAATCGATCCGGGCAGAAGCCCTATGGAGGCCGCCCGGATAATGGTAAAGTACGATATTGGAAGGTTGCCGGTTGTAAAGGATGATAAAATTATTGGCATCATGTCACGATCAGATGCAATGCTTTATTTTTATGATTTGTTGCCAAGTTAATAATAAACCGGCAATCTCTTATTTTAAAAGATATTTACAAATCCATTTTTTTGTATTCCGGTTGAATTCAGGCATACTTTAGAACCGCTGCCACCATTTTTTCAATTCCCGTGGCCACGTCTTTGATACCGGGGCCGAGCATGTATGCCGGTGTTGTTATCAGTTTATTGGTTTGGTCAATATGAATCTGGTCGACGGAACATGCAAAATGAATCCCGCCGATGTCCTCTATTGTTTCGATGGTGCCAAAGTCGGTTCCTATGGTGACTTCCGGGTTTTTATCTTCCAGAATTTTTGATAAAAGGGCCGGCACAATACATGATGCACCCACTGGTTTATTCGCTTTAACCATGTCTCTGACAATTTTTACGACATCCGGATTGATAACGGTATCTTTGCCCATTATGGCAAAATTACTTAAATTTTTGGCAGTCCCATGTCCTCCGGGTAAAATCAGCCCATCAAGGTCATCAGAATGAACTGTTTTGATATCTTTTATATCTCCTCTGACGATTCGGGCTGATTCCACAAGGACATTTCGTTTCTCATCAGTGGGTTCACCGTCGAAATGGTTTACAACGTGATGTTGTTCAATGTCCGGGGCCATGCAGACAGCTTCCGCACCGCTTCGATCCAGGGCAAGCAATGTAATAACGGCTTCATGAATTTCAGTACCATCATATACACCGCATCCTGACAACAAAACCCCAATTTTTTTCATAAGGCCCCCCCTATATCAAGCAGAATAAAAGATTTGTCATATTAAGTGAACAAAGAGTTTAAAAATATTTTTGACAAAATAATGTTTTGAATAACTAATTCTCAAATAATATGTATTCATCAGTTATTTTAATTTAAAATAGGCATACATTGCTTGGTGAGAGGAATATATACCAATAACTCAAGATATCGTCAACAGCCAAACAGCGTAAATGTGTTTAACCAAATTTTTTATCAATACCGCACCGGTATAAAAAATTTACGATTTATTAATGGACGGCATCAGGGGATTGCCAGGGAAATATTTTATCGATAATTTTGCCGTCTTCATCAAGCATAAAAATAAAAAAATTATTTGCAAACGCATCCTGAGACAGGTCGCCGTACATCACGGCATGTACTTCATATTTTTTTCCTCTTTGCGTCGGCAGATGGATTAAGCAGCTTTGGGCGGCTTCCTTGCTTAAAAATGCCGGAATGTAGGATGCATCTGTCTCTTCATCATGCAGACCGAAAAATTGTTCATTCGCACCGGGATCCTGAATAATGACGAAAATCCATTTTGTGTCATCAAATTTATTTTTCATTATTTCAAAGCCTTCTTAAATTTTGATAAAAAATATGAAATTTTTAACTGAGCCTTCCAAATACTTTTGTATTCTTTAAAACGGATATGTATTAAATGATTTTCTATCGATCTATCAAAAAAGACAGGTAAAGACCATCTATTTTTATAAAAACAGCATATAAACCTTTATGATGCCTTAATTGACAGAACGTGGACAATCAGTTAATTTACAGAAATAAATTGTGAATCAGGTGTTGTGTTTGATTTTGACAAAATAATAGCGGTGTAAAATTGATGAAAAAAACAAGATTATTTGAATGGTCAAAAAAGATCGGACTGCTCGCTGACTCCCATGGGAATCTGGAGTCAATTAAAAAAGGAATTATCCGGTTAAATGAATTCAATGCGCAAACATTTATTCATCTGGGCGATATATTTGATTCATTGGAAAATGATAATCTGTATGAAATATTTAAAATAATTATTCAAAATAATTTTTTGAGCGTAAAAGGGAACAATGATTTCCAGGTTCAAAATTTGCTGAATAATGGTCATCCTTTTGATATTTCACAGGTAAAAAAAGATAAAATCTTATCTTTTTTAAAACATATGCCCATGAGGCTGACGGATGAAAGCATCTGTTTTGCCCACTCGCTTCCCTTTAATTCCATCCGGTCTTTTTACGAACCAGTCGATACCGGAACAATTGATCGGGCAAAACAATTATTTAATGAAACAGCGTATCAGGTTATTTTTTGCGGGCATTCCCATTCTAGTATTCTTTTTCGATTGCGGGCAGGACATGTGACGCGTGAACGGATTCCCCCGAATAAAATGTTTTATTTCAACGCTTGTGAAAGATATATTGTGATTGTCGGATCTTCTGATAATGGTGAATGCGGGATTTTTGACAAAGATCAAATGAGTTACCAGAGAGCTTACATTCAACCATAAATATACGTACATATTTATCAAAACTTTCCTCAAGGTGCACCCATACCATGTCTGAATCGAAAAATGTAATTAAACCCCAAATAAAAGCATTGGGGATATGTCTTGGCGCATCGACGATTTCCCTGGTCCAGGTGGAAAAAAGCGATACGGATAGCGATGCGCATACCTGTTTTACAAAAAAATCTGTTCGCGTTTTTGCGTTTGTCACGATCGCCCACGCAGGAAACCCAAAACAAAAATTACAATCAGCTCTGGCTGCGATTGATTTGAACCAATTTGACAAGATTGCGGCAACCGGCCGCCGTTTTAGACATCTGGTTAATTTTTCATCTGTTTCAGAACCGGAGGCGGTTGAAACCGCCTATCAGTTCGTAAAAGATCCTATGATCGAATCGCCGGCGATTATTTCTGCCGGTGGTGAAACATTCATGACCTATGTTTTAAACCGAAACGGTCAAATATCGAATGTGTTGACAGGAAACAAGTGTGCGTCAGGCACTGGTGAATTCTTTAAACAACAATTGCGAAGAATGAATGTATCACTTGAGGAAGCACTCCGCTGGTCATCGGTTGAAACGCCTTATAAAGTCTCCGGCCGTTGTTCCGTTTTTTGTAAATCAGACTGCACCCATGCCATCAATAAAGGGATACCCAAGTCACGCGTCACTGCGGGTTTATGCCGTATGATGTCCGATAAAATCTTGGAACTGTTAAAAAAAGTTGAGAAAAAAAATATTATGATTGTCGGGGGAACAACCCAAAATCAAATGATGATTGACTATTTAAAACAGGAACTCCCCGGATTGCAGGTCCCTGAAGAAGCCCCTTACTTCGAAGCCCTGGGTGCTGCTTTATGGGCCTTAAACAATAAAGATGCCGAAAACTCAGGTTTTACGGAACTTTTTAATACACATGTTAACTCTTTTGACACATTGCCTTGTTTGAAGGACTTTCAGGATAAGGTTACATTTAACACCCTGTCACAAGCGCTACCCGAGCCTGGAGATGTTTGTATCTTAGGACTTGATGTCGGGTCCACAACAACCAAAGCAGTGCTTGTGCGCAGATCCGATAATGCCATTTTAGCGGCCATTTATTTATTAACCGACGGAGACCCGGTCAATGCCTCAAAAAAATGTTACCTGAGTATTTTGAAACAGATTCAGCAAACAATAGATCCTGCCAAATTATTGATAACCGGACTTGGTATTTGCGGATCAGGTCGTCAAATAGCCGGCCTTCATGCGTTAACAGACGGCGTCATTAATGAAATTATTGCCCATGCAGCAGCAGCGGTCTATTTTGATCCGGAGGTGGACACCCTTTTTGAAATCGGCGGTCAGGATGCTAAATATACATATATAACATCCGGTGTCCCTTCCGATTATGCCATGAATGAAGCATGTTCAGCAGGAACCGGATCATTTCTTGAAGAAGCCGCCTATGAAACCATGAATGTCAATGTCGAAGATATTGCCGGTGCCGCATTAAAAGGCGATCATCCCCCGAATTTTAATGATCAGTGTGCTGCTTTTATTTCTTCGGATATTAAAACAGCGATTCATGAAGGAATCGATTTCCATGATATCCTCGCCGGCCTGGTATATTCAATTTGTATGAATTATATCAATCGCGTGAAGGGCAACCGACCGGTGGGTAAAAAAATATTCATGCAGGGAGGGGTCTGTTATAATCATGCCGTACCCCTGGCAATAGCCGCATTAACCGGTAAAAAAATTATTGTCCCGCCGGAACCCGGATTAATGGGTGCCTTTGGTGCAGCGCTTGAAATAAAAAAACGAATTAACTTAGGGCTCCTTGATCCAAAGGAATTTGACCTTCAACATCTCTCACAACGAAGCGTTGTTTACAGAAAATCATTTATTTGTAACGGGGGCCCGGAAAAATGTGACCGGCACTGTGAAATCAATATAATTGAAATGGAAGGGGAAAAGTATCCGTTTGGCGGTGCCTGTAACCGATATTACAATATTCGATATAAACTTCAATATGACCTTAAAAATCTGGACCTGGTTAAGGCCAGAGAAAAATTAATTTTTAATGACAACGCCCCCCGGGCAATAACGGAAAATAAAAATCAATCCCTAAAAACAGTCGGCATTAATAAAAGTTTTCTGGTCAACAGCCTGTATCCTTTTTATCAGACTTTTTTTAATCAAATGGGGGTTAACGTTGTTCTGCCGAAAAAACCCTCAAAAGAAGGGATTGATCAGCGGAATGCGGCATTCTGTTATCCGGCTGAACTCGCACATGGTTTTTTTCATGCCCTGATTGCGGAAAAAATACCGCCGGATTTTATTTTTCTGCCCCATCTTCAGTCAATCCCTGTTGAAAACGGTTCGTCTAACGCACAGGCTTGTCCATTTGTTCAGGGAGAGCCATTTTATCTTAAAACAGCATTTAAACCGTTGCTCAAGAAACTGCACCAACAAGGGACCCGGGTACTGACCCCATTTATCCATATGGGCAATGGATTATCCGGTGCTAAAAATGCCTTGATCCCAATGGCAATGGAAATGGGGATTGGGCGTCAAAAAGCGGAAACAGCATTTAATAAGGCATTAAAAGTTCAACTTGAATGCAATAATCAAATGAAATTATATGGGGACCGGGTTTTACAGGGGCTTGAATCTGATCCGGAAAAAATAGCGATTGTCATTTTCGGCAGGCCCTATAATGCGATGGTCGAAGAAGCACACATGGGAATTCCCCATAAATTCGCCTCCAGAGGCGTACAAATAATCCCGTTTGATTTTCTGCCGTTTAAAAATGAAAAATCAAAACAACATATGTATTGGGGGATGGGGCAGATGATCCTCAAGGCCGCGCGGTTTGTCGAAAAACATCCTCAATTATTCGCCACATACGTTACCAATTTTTCATGCGGCCCGGACTCTTTTTTAATTACCTATTTTCGATCCATCATGGGACGAAAGCCATCGCTGACACTTGAGCTTGACAGCCATACGGCAGATGCCGGAATTGAAACCCGGATAGATGCTTTTCTAGATATTATTAAGGAATACCGCCAAATTCATATTCACAAAAAAGCCGAAAAAATATCTGAAAAATTTACACCGGCCCGAGCCTTGATGAATAATGGGTCTACGTCTATTAAAACAGCCACCGCGGAAATACTGTCCATGTCCAATCCAAACGTCACATTACTAATACCTACCACGGGACAAATTACAA
>Ga0164318_10007456_pt1 | contig 10597 bp, 8 predicted proteins | sample GuaBasSedimGuay9_FD_113734 | JGI IMG/M metagenome (GOLD analysis project Ga0164318, IMG submission 113734) | Subseafloor sediment microbial communities from Guaymas Basin, Gulf of California, Mexico - Guay9, Core 4571-4, 0-3 cm | ecosystem: Environmental > Aquatic > Marine > Hydrothermal vents >...
ATTAATTATTGGGCTTCTGGAGAAAAAGCGACTCTTCAATTGGGAGATGACTGGCGAATACATCCAGCTGATGAATTGATATTGCGCTTAAAAAAGTTTCTTTCTGAAGAGGCTGTTGAAGTGAGATATCAATAGTAGGATGCGTTTCATGCGCCCTACAAAAAAGCATTGGCTTCAGAATGTGGACCATTTCAATTAATATACTTTGCGCGGTTAAGGTTGCGCTTATCGGTACAAAATAAGTCGCTAGAAATCCGTAGCCGTGAGAAGTATAGTCGTAGGTTTACTTTCCGCATCCTTGCTGTCGTAACCCCGCCTTCAAAATAACATGTTGATTATTGCTTTTGAAAAAGGTGGATTACGCTCGGCAATAGCTCCTTGCATTGCTCTACTACACGCCATCCCTGGCGTTATACCGCTCATCCACCCTACAAAATGCTTTCTTACGATTCTGAATCAGTAGAGGGTTTTTCTTTGCTCTCTTGTTCTTTAGGTGCGGGAGTTGAAGGAGAATCCTCTGTACCAGTTGCTATCCTTTTTTGTTCAGAAAACTTATTAGCATAAGAGCGAGGTTGCTCATCTCTTATAGACTGATCAATTGTTTGCTCATTTGTCTTGTTTTGAGCAGTATCATTCTGATTGTTTTCTGGTTTTTTGTAATTCGGATTGCGTGTTCGTCTGCGACCAGAATTACGTCTGGTGTTTTTTGCTTGTGAAGTTGAAGCTTTATTTTGTTCAGAATTATCAGTCTTGTTTTCAGCTTTTACATCGGAAGTTGACTGCTTATTGTCTGTAGTCGTATTTCTTTGAGTATTTCGGTTCGCACTATTTCTGCGTGAGCGGTTTTGATTGTCACGTCTGTCATTGTTGTTTCTATTTCTTGGGTTTCGTGGTTTTCCTGCTGACTTGTTTTTGTTCTCCGGGTTAGCTTTTTTGTTTGAGCTGGCGGGGTTATCGTTCTCCGAATTTCCTACCAGTTTTTGCCAGAAACGTTGAATCAGGTTAGCCGATGCTTTCTTGTTGCGAACAGGCGCTGGTGCATCAGGCAGAAACTCTTTAATAGCAGGTTTTTCTGCCACATGAGTTGATTTTTGTGCAAATTCAGGGATGGTAATATTTTCGGCTTTAATTTGCATGTGGCTAGGTTTTTCTTCCTCTCCTTCAGCAGATTTTATACGTTCAATGTCGTAAGCCGGTGTTTCAAGATGTTTGCTAGGGAGTACGACTATTCCAACGTTATGATGAGCTTCCAGATCCTGTAATACAGTTCTTTTTTCATTCAGCAGAAAAGTTGCGCATTCAATGGGTAAGTGAATGACAACCTTTTCAGTGCCTTTTTTCATGACCTCTTCTTCAACAATGCGGAGCACGGATAGGGCAATAGATTCAATATTACGAATAGAGCCCTGTCCCTTACAGCGAGGGCAGGTAAGCTGGGTCGCATCACCAAGTGATGGGCGTAAGCGTTGTCTGGACATTTCAAGTAAACCAAATCTTGAAATACGACTGGTTTGAATACGAGCGCGATCAATTTTCATTGCATCACGCAATTGGTTTTCAACTGCTTTTTGATTCCTGTTGGCCATCATGTCAATAAAATCAATAACAAATAGCCCGCCTAAATCTCGTAAGCGGAGTTGTCGTGCTATTTCGTCAGCCGCTTCAAGATTAGTATTTAATGCAGTTTCTTCAATATCGCTGCCTTTTGTTGCACGCGCCGAGTTAATGTCAATTGAAGTCAATGCTTCGGTGTAATCTATAACGATGGAGCCACCGGAAGGTAAAGAAACTTCACGATTGTATGCAGACTCAATTTGAGACTCGATTTGGTAACGACTGAATAATGGAACGCTATCCTGATACAACTTTGCTTTTTGCAAAAAGTGTGGCATCACTTGTTTTAAGAAGTTTTGTACCAGCTTGAAAGAAGATTCCTTATCTATCAGGATTTCATCAATTTCATTTCTTAGGTGGTCGCGCAATGCTCTGATGATGACATTACTTTCCTGGAAAATCAGGAAGGGAGCCTGCTGTTCGGAGCTGGAGTGGTCTATGGCATCCCATAATTGCAGCAGGTAGTTTAGGTCCCACTGTAATTCTTCAACGTTTTTTCCGCAGCCAGCTGTTCTGATGATGAGGCCCATTTCCTCAGGAAATTCTAGAGCGGCCATGACATCACGTAATTCATTGCGTGTTTCACCTTCGATACGTCTTGAGATACCACCCGCTTTTGGGTTGTTTGGCATCAATACCAGGTAGGTTCCGGCAAGACTTATATAAGTTGTAAGTGCAGCACCTTTGTTACCACGTTCTTCTTTTTCAATTTGAACGATGATTTCCTGGCCTTCTTTTACCAGGTCTTTGATATTGGGGCGACCTTCAGGCTTTTGACCTGTTTTATCTTTATTTCGGTAGGCGGCAGAAATTTCTTTGAAAGGCAGGAAGCCATGCTTTTCCGCGCCGTAATTTATAAATGCAGCTTCAAGGCTGGGTTCGACACGAGTAATAATACCCTTGTAGATATTTGCTTTTTTTTGTTCGTTTGAAGGGAGTTCAATGTCAAAATCATAAAGTTTTTGACCATCTACCAAGGCAACACGCAACTCTTCAGGTTGCGAGGCATTGATAAGCATTCTTTTCATTATATTGTCCTTGTTGTTTCTTGCTCCATATTAGACTTACAAAGGAATATTATTCCCGAACAGACTTTTAAGGGTGAACTAGTATAAATATTCACGTGATATGTAATTTTATTAACTTCTTGCTGATTTTGAGAGCACTAAATACTAGTTGCTTAATTAATACTTGGCACGGCCCTGGTTGTAGATCTCTAGCGGCTGATTTTGTGTTGATAGCTATGTAACTGTTTCAGAGTGTTAGCAACTGAAATCAGTTTGCTCTAACTCCTGTATCTGTGCAGTCTTTGCTATTTACAAAAATCAACTCGCTATACAACCGTAAACGCACGAAGTATATTTGTTAAGGATGAAAATCCTATGGTTATCAGCGAAATAAGTTCTGTTGCTATAGTGAGCCTGTGTTTATACTCGACTATAAGTAATTGTCTTAAATTGGAACAGCATCGCTCATCTAGGGTCGAACGATAAAACCCAAAAATTCTGTGTTAGGAGCAAGGATCTAATAAAATTCTTGCTCCAGAAGTAGCAAATTGACTACCACTCTCTACTCTGTTAACGGTAGATAAACCTCCCTAATATAACAATTTTTACAGGTAGTATCAATTTAAACAGTAAATAAATTGAATATACTGTTATTATTATTAGTATGAAAACAGCACAAGATAGTGATAAGCCAAAAGTTCGGTGGATAGACATTAGCGAAGAAAACAGTGGGCAGCGGATTGATAATTTTTTAATAACACAGTTGAAAGGTGTGCCCAAGACGCGGATATATAGAATTATTCGGAAAGGGGAAGTGAGGGTTAACAAGGGGCGAATAGATAACAAATATCGACTGAAGGACGGAGATAACGTTCGCATTCCTCCGGTAAGGGTTGCTGTCAGGGAAAATAAAATTGAACTGCTTCCAACTTTAAAACACAGTCTTGAACACGGAATTATTTACGAAGATGATGCTTTGATTGTTCTGAATAAGCCATCAGGTTTTGCTGTACATGGTGGTAGTGGTATTAACTCGGGGGTAATTGAAGGCTTAAGAATGTTGCGGCCGGATGCCCGTTTTCTGGAATTGGCACATAGACTGGATAAAGATACCTCGGGATGTCTACTGGTGGCAAAAAAAAGATCTGTATTAAAAGTATTGCATGATTATTTTCGTAATGATGGGGTGAAAAAAACCTATCTGGCTTTACTTGTGGGGCTATGGGAGAGAAAAAAACTGTTGGTCACTGCACCCTTGTTAAGAAATAAAGGAAAAGGTGGAGAGCGAGTGGTAAAAGTCAGTCCGGCGGGTAAATTTGCTGAAACCCATTTTAGACGAATACAGAAATATAAAGATCTGACTTTAGTTGAAGCATCGCCGAAAACAGGGCGCACACATCAAATTAGGGTGCATGCAGCCTGGCTGGGGCATCCTATAGTAGGAGATTCTCGATATGGTGATGATGTCAGAAATAGAAAACTCAAGCAAAGAGGGTATAAGCGTTTGTTTCTTCATGCCAAACAATTGCAATTTGCTCATCCAGTGACAGGCGAGATAATGGTTTTTGAAGCACCTTTAGCTCCTGAACTGGAAAACCAGTTAATTAAAGAAGCCTCAAACAAAGAGACATACAAATATGGCACGTAGATTTGATTTAATTGTCTTTGACTGGGATGGAACTTTGGTTGATTCAATTGACTGGATTGTGCATTGTTTACAAAAAGCTGCCGGCGAATATGGCTGTAATGTACCAGAACAACAGGCTGCTAAAGACATTATTGGTTTAAGTATTCAGGGCGCGATGGAAAATCTTTTTCCGGGTATAGATCAAAAAACTCAGGAACAATTGATTGCCTGCTATAGTCAAGAGTTTTTTTCTAAACAAATTACAGAGGATGATTTGTTTACAGGTGTAAATGAGATGTTGGTGAAATTTAAAAAAATGGGGTATTTTGTGGCAATAGCGACAGGAAAGAGTCGGGTCGGTCTGGATAGGGCGATGAAAGGGACGGGACTTAGTGATTTTTTTCATACCACACGCTGTGCAGATCAGACGGCATCAAAACCACAGCCTGATATGCTTGACGAAATTATAAATGAGATGGAAGTGTGTAAGGAAAGGGTTGTTATGGTCGGCGATTCTGTTCACGATATGCAAATGGCGATAAATGCAGGCATAGCATCCATTGCTGTTTCATGCGGCGCGAATTCCAGCGATCAACTTCAACAATATAATCCTTTGTTTAATTTACAGCAAACAAGGCAATTACTAGATAGTTTATAAAGGTTAATAATCATGGAAAATCAACAAGACAATGATATGGATGTGAAGAGTTCAACTGATAATACTCCAGGATGGGAGAGAGAAGTGCTGGAAAAGCTGGCTATGGCTGCTGTGACAGAGCAGCGTAGAGCCAGGCGCTGGAGTGTTTTTTTTAAATCACTGATGTTTGTATATTTACTTGCTATTGGTGCGATGGCTTTTTATCCAAAATTTGAAAAAGGTATCAATAGTGAGGGTAAGGGGCACACAGCAGTTATTGATGTAGTGGGTGTTATCGCAGAAAATGAAACTGCAAGTGCAGAAAGTGTGATTGAAGGCTTAAGGGATGCAGTAAAAGATAAAAATACCAAAGGAATTATTCTTAATATCAATTCACCAGGGGGCAGCCCAGTTCAGGCGGCCTACATTTATGACGAGATAAGACGGCTTAAAGTCAAACACCCTGATATGGCTTTTCATGCTGTAGTGAGTGATCTTTGTGCGTCTGCTGGCTACTATGTTGCTGTCGCTGCAGATAAGATTTATGTCAATCAATCCAGTATGATAGGCTCGATTGGTGTGCTGATGAATGGCTTTGGTTTTGTAAATATGATGGAAAAACTGGGTGTTGATCGGCGTTTAATCATTTCTGGAGAACATAAAGCCTTGATGGATCCTTTTTCTCCCGTGAATGAAGAAGAAACTAAACATATGCAAACCTTACTGGATGATGTGCATCAGCAATTTATTACTGCAGTTCGTGTGGGACGGGGTGAACGATTGCTCGAATTTGACGAAATGTTTTCGGGGTTGGTCTGGACGGGTACACAAGGTATAAAACTGGGTTTGGCTGATGATTATGGTAGCGTAGATTCAGTTGCAAGAGATGTTTTTGGCACCAAAAAGACAATGAATTTCACACCACATGAAAGATTGCTGGATAAAATTGTCGGGAAATTCGGGGCTTCATTTGGTCACGCACTGGGTACTACTTTTGGTGGGTTTGCTATACGCTAAAAATAATCACGATTCAGTCTGGATTCAGTCTGAAGCGTTTATCTTTGACTCTCGTTTCTGTACTTTATAATTTTTTACGGTTTTTTCATGCGAACTTTTATTAAAGTTTTTTTGTTAACTTTCTGTCTAGCGCAAACGGCCTTTGCAGGAAAAGAAATTGCTTTTGCTGTATTAAGCCTGGATCAGGCGACAAAAAAAGTAATTGAGCAGAATAATAATAAAATTCTGGGTGCAAAAACAGAGTTGATAGATGGAAAGGAGGTTCATGTTATCAAGATTCTGACTCAGGATGGCCGGATTCAGTATCTGAAAGTTGATGCAGATAGTGGAAAAATTATCAAATGAGGTGAAATATGCGTATTTTGATAGTCGAAGATGAATTAATACTGTGCCAACAAATGCAGGATTTTTTTTCAGCTAAAGGGTTTGCTGTTGATATTGCTCATACGGGATCAGATGGTTACTATTCGGCAACTGAATACCCTATAGATGTAGCTATAATTGATATAGGATTACCTGATTTTTCAGGAATAGAATTAATAACACGGTTAAGAGCGAATGCAAATAGCACGCCTGTGCTGCTGTTAACAGCAAGAAGTCGATGGCAGGATAAGGTTGAGGGCTTGGAGGCTGGAGCAGATGATTATTTAGCCAAACCTTTTCATTATGAGGAATTGCTGGCCAGAATAAATGCCTTGCTTAGGCGCTCTAAGGGTAAAGCACATCCTGTTTTGACGTATGCCAATATAAAGTTAGATAGTCTATCTCAAGATGTAACAGTTGATGATTTAAAAATTGAATTGACTGCTTATGAATACAAAGTACTGGAATATTTGTTGTTTCGTAAAGGCGAAGTGATTTCTAAATCTGTTTTGACTGAACATATCTACGATGAAGATTTCGATCGAGACAGTAATGTCATTGAAGTATTTATCGGTCGATTACGCAAAAAGATTGATCCGCAAGGTATTACGAAACCAATTGAAACACTACGAGGAAGAGGATATAGAGTCCCTGTGGAAGTGGATACTTTGTAGGAGTACTGATTAAAGTGCAACTAAGATTGCAGTGTATAATTCAGGTATATTTTGTTTTAAAATTGCGCCGGATCGGACGCTCCTACAGCAGAAAGTTGCCTGGAAAAATAAAGTGAAAACACATTCATTAAGTTTTCGACTGTTAATTTCTGCTGGTTTTGTTTTGACTGCCTTTTTTGCCCTGGTTGCTTTCGTTTTGGAGCAGGGGTTTAGAGATAGTGCGGAGCAGGCTTTAAAGGAAAAACTTCAAGTCCATATCTATTCACTGATGTCAGTTGCAGAATTGACGGCCAGTGGCGAATTGAATATGCCAGACAGTCTGCGGGAACCTCGATTGTCCAACCCGGGGTCTGGTTTGTACGCAGCAATTACTCAACTAGATAATATTTTGATATGGCGTTCCTTGTCGGCTATAGGTGTGGATTTGTTTTCATCAACACAATTAAAGCCAGGTGAATCAGCTTTTATCAAAGATTCGGTGGGGCGTTTTGTTCTTCATTATGCAGTAATTTGGGAGAATGAGGCAGGATTAGAACAATATTATATTTTTACTGCTGCAGAAGATGAGCTGTTTGTTAGTAATCAGGTTGAACGTTTTAGAATAACGCTTAGAACCTGGCTGTTTTTTATTGGCCTATTACTGGTTTTAATTCAATTTCTGGTTTTGCGCTGGAGTCTGAAACCATTAAGAATAATAGTAAAAGACCTGGAGGCTATTGAGTCAGGAAATAAAGAGCGGCTGGATGGTGAATACCCGAGTGAGTTAACAGGTCTTGCTGGCAATCTAAATGCATTAATTAGCAGTGAACGAGCGCATCTGGAACGATACCGGAATTCATTGGCTGATTTAGCTCATAGTTTAAAAACTCCATTGACCATTGTAAGGGGCTGTATAGAAACATCGCTAGTAAATAAAGAGGCGGTATCAGATCAAATATCGAGGATGAACGATATTATCGAGTATCAGCTTCAAAAGGCGGCGGCAAAGGGTCAAAAGAATTTGACCGGAAAGGCCAATATTGTACTCATAGTAGAAAAAATTATTGCGTCATTAAATAAAGTGTATTCCGAAAAACATATTGTTTTTTCATTTGAGCAAAAAGACAATTGTCTGGTGTATTGCGAACAAGGTGATATCTATGAAATTGCTGGGAACTTACTGGATAATGCGGCCAAGTGGTGCAAGAAAAATGTAAAAATCAGTTTGACTAAGCTAGAAAAGGAAGAAATTGCCAGGTTTACAATGTTGTTGCAAATTGAAGATGATGGGCCGGGAATTCCAGAGGAAAAGCTGGATGAGATTTTACAGCGAGGTGTCAGAGCTGATGAAAATATACAGGGACATGGGATTGGAATGGCTGTTGTTAATGAGTTAACAGAACTGTTGGGGGGCGTTCTTGTGGCGGACAGGAGTGAAGCTTTAGGTGGCATGAAATGGCGGGTATATTTGCCATGAACAGGCTCCTGGTTGTCAGATTTTCTTTTTCGGTGTGTCAAGTGTAGATAAAAGACAGTTGCCTAATTCGTCTAATTCAAGCATAATACCGCTTCTTTCAGTCATGGACTGAAAGCATTATGGTTACTGTGTTGGTCCTCTCGCAACGATACGCTGTAAACTCCGCCAGGCCCGGAAGGGAGCAACGGTAGCAGTGGATTCGTGTGCCGGGATGTGGCTGGCACAGTATCCGCCCAATCTTTCAATTCCCAGAGTCTCTAATGGCTTATCAGGTTTTAGCCAGAAAATGGCGCCCTCAGAATTTTACCCAGTTAGTTGGCCAGGAACACGTTAGCCAGTCGCTTTGTAATGCGTTGCAACATGATAGGCTTCATCATGCCTATTTATTTACCGGTACGCGTGGTGTAGGCAAAACAACAGTTGCCAGAATTTTAGCTAAAGCAATAAATTGCGAAAATCTTAAAGACTGTAATCCCTGTGGCGAATGTAGTGTCTGCCAGGCTTTTGAAGAAGGACGGTTTCTGGATCTGATTGAAGTGGATGCAGCATCACGAACCAAAGTTGAAGATACCCGTGATTTACTGGATAACGCGCAATATGCCCCCCATCAGGGTAAATATAAAGTCTATTTGATCGATGAAGTGCATATGCTGTCCGGGCATAGTTTTAATGCCTTGCTCAAAACGCTGGAAGAACCACCGCCTCATGTAAAATTTCTGTTAGCAACAACAGACCCTCAAAAAATCCCTGTCACAGTTTTATCTCGTTGTTTGCAATTTAATCTTAAGCGTTTGCTACCTGAGCAGATTGATAAGCAGATGTGTTATATTTTAGCCCAGGAAAATATAGATGCTGAGCCATTGGCATTAAAGTTATTGGCCCGTGCAGCAGATGGTAGTTTACGCGATGGTTTGAGCCTGCTTGACCAGGCCATTGCTTTTGGAAATGGTCAGGTCGGGTTGGAAACAGTTACCCAAATGCTGGGTACAGTCGCGCAGAAACCAGTAGATGAAATTTTGTTGGCATTAGCAAATAATAATGCAGTTGAATTACTACAAAAAATAGCTGATGTTGCAGAATTAACACCCGACTTTTCTGATATTCTACAGCAGGTTTTACGTGCTTTACATAGAGTTACCCTGACTCAAACTATTCCTGATTTTGTTGATAAGGATTTTGACTCGGATATTATTACACAACTGGCAAACCAGCTTTTACCCGAAGATGTTCAATTATTTTACCAGATTGCTTTGATTGGACAACGTGATTTAGATCTGGCCCCCGACCCCCGGAGTGGCTTTGAAATGGTTATGCGCAGAATGCTGACCTTTAAGCCTGATGATGGATTAACTAAAGTTTCAGCTCCCAATGTTGCCATTGCTAGAGTTAATAATCAGGCAATCAAAGAACCCGTTGTTTCAACAGAAAAACAGAGGATGACTGAAGAACCTAAACAGCAATCAGAGAGTAAATGCAACGATGACAATTGGGCCGAAATTGTTGTCGCAATGAAAATAGGCGGAATGACGCGAGAACTTGCTAATAACTGTGTGCTTGATAGCTTGGATGACAAATCCTGTAGCCTGGTGTTAAGTCCTGGGCATATACAGCTAGTCAGCTCAAAATCCGAAGAAAATTTGCAGCAGGCATTGCAGCAGTTTTATGGAAAACCAATTAAATTAAACATTAAAACTGAAAAAACTGATAATACAACGCCAGCACAGCAAATAACTAAACAACGGGAAGATAGGCAGCAGGCAGCAGTAGATGCGATTAATGCGGATGAAAATGTTCAAGCATTAAAAGAACATTTTGATGCCAGAGTAATGCCGGGTACGATTGAACCATTATAGGTGTGTAGAATGTACCTTACAAAAATTAATTAGACGGTATTGGCGTCCACCTCTACAATTATTTTGGTGGCAGAATACAGACAAAAAAATTAACGCGGAGAAAATATGAAAAATGCACTGGGCAACATTATGCAACAGGCCCAAAAAATGCAGGAAGATGTAAAAAAAGCGCAAAATGAGCTGGCATCCATGCAAATCCAGGGTGAATCAGGGGGCGGTCTAGTTTCAATCCTGATGACGGGAAAACGAGAAGTCAGAAAAGTCACTATTGATGACTCACTAATTGGTGATGACAAAGATATGCTTGAAGACCTTGTTGCTGCAGCAATTAATGATGCTGTACATAAAG
>Ga0164318_10007457_pt1 | contig 10596 bp, 9 predicted proteins | sample GuaBasSedimGuay9_FD_113734 | JGI IMG/M metagenome (GOLD analysis project Ga0164318, IMG submission 113734) | Subseafloor sediment microbial communities from Guaymas Basin, Gulf of California, Mexico - Guay9, Core 4571-4, 0-3 cm | ecosystem: Environmental > Aquatic > Marine > Hydrothermal vents >...
CCAGCGAAACTGTGTTTATTCCTGATATTGATACAGACGGAATTTTCTGGACCTGTGTCCAGGGCTGGCAGGTGCCGGAAGGTCAGGGAACTGTGGATATGGGGTTGTCATTCCAGCCGGAGTTCGTTGCTGTCTATTCTCTCAGTCCCACAGGTTTTCAGGCTGATCTGCCTGAAAGGTTCAGCTTTGAAACAGCAGAGGATTACAGCAATGGAGACATCTTCATACAGTCCGGAGAATCGGTGCTTTATCCGGAAAACACAGACGGTGTGTGGTACTTTGAGCCGGATAGTCCTGAAGAGTTCTTTGCAGGCGGTTCAGTAGATCTGTTTCTAAGTTCGGGGGAGCTGTTGGACTCCATGGACTGGAGTGTTGTTGTAGACAGTGTTCCTCCAGAGGTGTCCATACATTCAGATGGGGTTGATTACCATACAATGATGGCTGAGATTGAAGTAGAGGTTGATGAGGAACTTTCAGGAGTGGAAGAGGTTACTCTGTCTATTGATTCACTTGAAGCCACGGGCCTTTCCAGAAGGGGAGATTCGGTCTGGGTCTGCTCCGTTGATCTTCTTCCATATGCAGGGGAAACTGTCAATGTGAGTGTCAGCGCAGCTGATTCTGCCGGTAATGAAACCATCGAGACATACCAGATCAGTGTTGTTCAGCAGCCGGAGGCAGTGTTCAGCTCAGTATATCCCACAGGGATCGTTTACGATCACATGCCTGTTCTTCAGGTTGCAGTCGGTTTCAGGGATACACACAGCGGATGGACAGCTGTTGCTGAACTCTACGGCAACGGTTCCGCCCGGGAACTCTCACCGGTTATCAAAGACGGTACTACCGTTCAGTTCCCGGTAAAGGAGCTGCTTGCCGACGGAGAATACACAGCCACGGTGGATATCACTGGAGACAGTGGAGAGACACTGGGCACATACCGCTGGAGCTTTACTGTGGGAACGATGGATTCAACCAGATAACTTCCTGACGAAGACCCTCTTCCAGGGAAACTGAGGGCTTCCAGCCCAGCTCCTGAAGAGCCAGTTCTGCAGAGGCCCAGGTGTCCGGCACATCACCGAGTTTGCTTTCAGAGAAGTCTATTTTGATTTCTCTGCCCATGACTTTTCCCAGAGTTTCGATTGCCTGAAGCAGGGTAACCCGGTTTCCGCCTCCAAGGTTCATTGCAAGTCCGGTTGTGGAGTTTTCCGCCAGTCTGAGACCCTGAACTATATCGTCTACAAAGGTAAAATCCCTGGTCTGTTTTCCGTTGCCGAAAACACCTATGGGCTTTTCGCGGAATGCTGCCTGGATAAACCGGTTGAAAGCCATATCCGGTCGCTGACGGGGTCCGTACACGGTGAAGAACCGAAGGCTTGCTGAAGGCAGCCCCCTGTTCGCCGTGTACAGTCTTACAAGATTTTCCGCGGCCAGTTTGGTGACACCGTAGGGGGAGTGGGGAACGGGAACTGTTTTCTCTTCAGTCATCGGGAGCGTTGAAGGAATACCGTAAATTGATGAAGATGACGCATAGACAAAGTTCTTTATCCCGCCTCTGGAATGCGCCCATTCAAGCAGGTTCTGTGTGGCGTCTATGTTGTCGCGGGTGTATACCCTGAAGTCGCTGCCCCATGATTTTCTTACACCTGCCTGTGCGGCAAGATGGTAGATAACCAGTTCGTCGGAGTTGCCTGTAAAGCTGTTCAGGAAAGACAGATCCTGAGAAAGATCCTTTTCCGCCAGAGTGAACAGCGGATTTTCCAGAGCAGACGCGAGGTTGTGCCTCTTTATCTCCGTGTCGTAGTAATCGCGGAACACATCTATCCCCGTAACTGAAGCTCCCTCTGAAAGAAGTCTGTCCACAAGGGTGCTGCCGATGAATCCGGCACAGCCTGTTACTATGTAATTCTTCAATCTACTCTCCGCTGTCTTCTGTTATACACCAGGTTGCCTGGCCTTTGTTGTTGAGGTGAAGCAGGTAACGCATGGAGCCTACCTTAACTGCCACAGGCAGGAAACCGGGGCCGAAAGGGGCGAGACTTGTGAACTGTCCGGGGTCGGGCAGTGTGTCAAGAACGAGGTCAACATGGGGTTCGGGAACAGGGTTTGTGGGATACTCTGTCATGTGGGTTATCAGGTGTTCCCGCAGTTCCGGCCAGCTGGTGCCCTCGTAGGCAAAACCTGCCGCCCGGTAGTGGCCGCCGGCGCTTGAGAAGATGTCTCTCATGCTTACAAGAAATCCGGCCATGTTCCAGTCTCCAATGGATCTTGTATCTCCCATGAGTTTACCGTCTTCTCTGCGGGTGACAATGATGGTTCCTCTGCGGTAGATCTTGCACAGTCTGCTTGCAAGTGTTCCACCCATGCCGGCGGGTACATCTTCAAGATAGACCAGGATCATACCCAGAGCGTCCGCTTCTGAATCCTTGTGTTTGATGGCATTTGTTACCACTTCGCTTAGCAGGTGTCCCCGCTCCTCGCTGTTCTTCCTCATGGTTTCCCACAGGTCAAGGCACCATGCTTTGTCGTAACTGAACATGAAGTCTATCATGGAGGAGATTCCGGAACTGTCACCTTTTCCAATTGTACTGGTTATCTGCTGCCGGATCATTGCACCAGTCCAGGCTCGTTTGCGGCAGGGCCATTTTTCAAGAAGAAGTTTAAGCCCCTCTGTGAGTTTCGATGTGTCGATAAGGGAAAAACAGTGCAGCAGATACCTGTTCCACTCTGTAAAAGGCACCCTGTCACTTACTGTGCCCAGAGCCACAGCCGCAAGCAGCTGGGCGTCGTTATCCCATCTGGGGTAGATGTATGAGAGAGCGGCATACAGCACACCGCATCCCGCCAGGTCTGCCGCGGCCCCTCCTGTTACCTGGGGGTCCACCATCCCGTGGGCAGGAGGAAGCGGTTCGTTAAGGGTATGATGGTCAGTAATAACAATCCTGGCACCGTGTTCCCGTGCCCAGGTAACGCCCTCCACAGCACTGCAGCCGTAGTCTACAGTAAGCAGAAGATCCCCCGGCAGCAGGACGCCTTTCAGCCTTCCCGGTCTTATGCCGTAGGTTTCTATGTCTCTTCTGGGGACAATCGGTACCACATGGAAGCCTTCATTTCTAAGAACTCTGAGGCCTATGAAAATGCCTGTTACACCATCCATGTCGTCATGGCCGTAGAGAACAATCTTTCCGCCGCGTTTTTTAAGGGCTTTGAGCTCTTTTTCAAGAATATCCAGGTCGGGAAGAAGCTTTCCCCAGTCGGGTTTTGTGGGCAGCCACCGGCTTACCGGATCCTCCGCATCGGGGAATCTGGCCTTCAGAACCTCTCTGGCCAGCGGGCTCAGCCTGGTTCTTTTCATGATTCGTTCGCAGTCGAAGGTTCCCAGGCGTGCCATTATATTGCTTTCCGCGTTGTAATCCTGTGTTTCTGATTTTCTCTCTGACCGTGTAAGATTGCAGACTTATGTGTCTCTGTCAACGGAAAAGCTCACTGTATTGTGGCTTCCATCTCCTGAATTTCTTCACGGGCCCGGGCTCTGTACTCTTTAAGCATTTCAAGAGCTTCGTCGTCGTCTGTGTATCTGAGTCTTTCGTAGGGGTCAAGTTCAGTGCGGTTAAGGAAAGGTCCAAAACTGAGCTGAAGACCTACAGTGAGTTTGGCGCTCTGCATTACATCCTGGCTGTTTACCGTTGAATCCTGTGTCACAAAAAGATGCTCGAGCTCGGATGCCGCCGCAAGCACTGTAAAGTGCCTGTTTATTCTGTAAACAGCCCCTGCGTTGAGGTCGCGACCATCCCATTCAAGAATAACATCACTCGCAATGTTGGGATGAACCTGAAGACTTCCGAAAAGGCCTGGAATTGGGTTTTCAAAGCCGTCAACTGCCTCTGAAGACTGAACGAATCTTCCTGTTCCGAACCCTATGTTCAGGCACACCGGGAAGGAAACAAAGTAACTGAAATCTTTGCTGATAAGCCCGTATATGCTGAAGTTCTGTGCGTTGGGGTAGTGGTAAAGGCTGTCTTCGGCATCGCGGTAAAATTCGTAGTCTTTTTCTCCTATTAAGTTTTCAACACCCAGTGAAATCCCGGGTCTGGTAATGGTTTCTTTAAGAATCAACCCTCTTGCGCTGCCGGAAAAGCCACCGGCGCCGAGGTAGGTTCCACCTATCTGCCCCCGTCCGAAAAGGCCGATTTCGATGTAGCCGGCAGGGGCAACATTCATGTTTGAAGTTCCGGATGAATCTTCCACCGAGTAAACAGTACCGCTGGCTCCTATTTCAACTTCAGTGTGGGTAAGCAGTGATGCCGACGGGGTGTCAAGCAGGCCATAACGAGCAAAAGGAAGACTGCCGGCAACTGCAACAAAAGGTAGCACAACAAGTACCGCTGTTATAAGAGGGGAACGCATTACACTCCTTTTCGCTGCAGAAAACCACGGAACATTTTAACTATCATGTAGACTAATACCCCTTTAGTCAATTCCCTGTTGTATTTGTTCCTGTTGTGAAGGTAACTGAAGATACAGTCAACAGCAGGGGGGAGAAGTGAACAGTCTGTTATTCGCACTGGTTCTGGGAGCATTCGAGCTTCAGAGCGAATCTCCCTGGCTGTCCGGAGGTATAGCGGCGGCACTGTTCCCCCAGACACATCTGGCGGTTTCGGTGAATCCCGCTTCGGCGGGGCTTCTCTCCGGAGCTTCGGTTTCTGTGTCGGCATCCAGGCCGTTCGGTTTCAGAGAGCTTGACAGAACTGCAGCGGCAGGTGGCTGCAGCACAGGCAGATACGCCTTTGCCGGGCTTTTCAGCTACTCCGGCAGAAACGGTTACGGCGAGGTTACGACAACTGCCGCTGTTGCAAAACCTCTTATCGCCGGAATCGTTGCAGGTATCTCTGTTTCCGGCCACCGTCTGCAGATTGATGGTTTTGGAAGCAGTTCCGCTGTGTCTGCCGATGCCGGTGTAATTGCCAGACCCTTCAGGGGGTTGTTTCTGGCCGGTGCCGTCCGGGGGCTTTACAGCTCGTCACTTACAGACACAGGCATGGGGGCGGTTCCCAGAACAGTTTCCGGTGCCGCGGGCGTTTCCCCGATAACGGGAGTAACGCTGTCCGCCGGTGCTTCCGTGCATCAGTACACCGGTTGCGAGTACTCTGCAGTAACGTCAGTGGAACCCTATCCGGGGGTTTCCCTGTTCTTTTCTCTGGTGACCCATCCAGTAAGGATGAGTATGGGGTTCAGTGTCGCTGTCTCATCTGTTTCCATGCAGTACGGCTACGCAACCCACCCCGACCTTCCAGCCGGTCACCTGATCTCCGCCACCTGCGGCTCGGCTGCTTTCGATCCACAGCCGATTGTATTGCGGGAAACACAGCAGCAGGAACAGGGCCCTGTTTTCCCGATTAACATCAACACGGCCACGGAACAGCAGCTTGTTGCCGTGCCTGGTATAGGGCCGTCCAGAGCTTCAACAATACGACACTACATAGACAACTACGGACCGCTTCAGTCCATCGATCAGATGCTGGATATTCCGGGAATAGGCGCCACTACCCTTGAAAATCTCAGGTCTTATCTTACGGTACAATGATTACAATAATTACAGCACTTGTACTGACCGTCAGCGGTTTCGGCGACTTCAGAGCCAGGGCGGAGAACTCGTGGCCTGATCCTGCGGGAATAACGCAGAACAAATGGCAGGGCAGCTCACTTGTTTCCTACCAGCGGTTGAGGTTTCACTGGGGAATGTGGTCTGCTGTTTTCATCACCGAGAAAGACCAGGGAGAACAGTGGGCAGACCTGGTTACCGCCGGTGTGGGTTACAACAATCTGCAGCGGTTCACAGCGGCTGCGGGATGGCTGCAGGTACAGTTTGCCCACGGGCTGCTGCTGAACCATCCGGGGCCATGGTCCGGTGGCGACCCGCTTGAACTGTCCAAGACGCCTGCGTGGAGGTTGCGTCTGCAGCCTGCTGAAAGCCCCGGAGCCAGTGATGCCCGTCCTCTTACAGGGGTGGCGGCACAATACGTGTATAGCGGTATAACTGTGTCCGGGGTTGCCGGGTGGTCCAGAATAGACCCCGGCACATCAGGACTCCACCGTAGTTACAGCGAAACACAGAGCAGGGGAACCGTTGATCAGAAGCTGGCGGCGGCACGTGTGGGCTGGGGCCCTGCGGGAATCTCATTTGCCTGTGTCAGCCAGTCAGGCGGTTCAACCGCAGACACCTGTTCCAGAGTTGCAGCTGACTTTGTGTTTGAAACACAGACCAGTTCGCTTACAGGTGAAGTGGCAGCTGACTTCGATTCTACATTCAACTTTGTTGTTTCCGCCGGAGCATTTCAGTCCGGCATTCGCCATGCGCTTACAGTAAGCAGGTACACCGGAAACTGGGAGCGCAGTGCCGGCGAGTTCGGAGCCAGCCATCTGATAGGCGTCGGCTACGGATTGAGGTGGCATGCTGCACAGGATGTTACTCTGGACGCGGGTGCACTTGTTCTTGACAGAGAAGAGGATGACACTTTTAAGGCCGGAATTCAGCTTACAGAGAGAATACGAAGCAGAACAAATCTCAGACAGCGGCTGAAGCTTACAGCCACACAGCAGGAAAGCACTCTTCGAGCTCAGGTTACCGCCTCCTGGAGCCCTTATCCGGATTTTACACTGAGTCTGAAGATTCCTGCGGCATTTTACAGGAGCACAAGCAATCCGAAGGAGAACGGTACCGGTGTTGAGGTACGCTTGAAACACAGTCCTGTGTCTGCTCTGGATATCACAGTCTCCGCTGCGGCAGGCAGCACAGACGGCTGGAACAGCAGGGTGTATGCGTATTCGCTTTCCTTTCCCGGAGAATTCGGTTCAAAAGCTCTGTATAATTCTTCGGTACTTCTTCAGGCGGCGGTTTGTGTACATATTTCAGACAGTGCCACATTGCGGGCAAAAGCAGGGTGGTTCAATATGCAGAACGCCGTGTCTATCGGCAGCGGCAGCAGTGAAACACAGGGGTCATCCAGAACGACTGCAGGAATGCAGCTTGACTGGGAGTTTTAAAAGGAGAACAGATGAGACCTTCATGGGATCAGTACTTCCTCAAGCTGGCCATGCTGGCCAGTGAAAGAGCTACCTGTCCCAGAATGCATTGCGGATGTGTTCTGGTAAAACACAAACATGTGCTCGCGACTGGTTACAACGGGTCTCTTCCCGGGCTTCCGCACTGTGAAGATGTGGGATGTCTTATAGTAGACAATCACTGTATCAGAACGAACCACGCCGAGATGAACGCTCTTATGCAGGCCGCCAAGAACGGTGTTTCCATCAACGGAGCTACAGCGTACGTGACAAATATGCCATGTACAACATGCGCAAAAGCCCTTATCGCGGCGGGAATAAAAAGGGTGGTTGTGTTCAGCGACTACCACTCCACATACGCGGAGATGTTTTTCAAAGACGCTGATGTCCGCCTTGACCGGCAGGCCATGCCGGACAAAGTTATTACTTATGATATCGACAGTTTTTCCAGTGCAAAAAAGTTTGAAAAAACAGACATCGAAAGCTAATATTCTAGAGAGGCCTTACAATGCTGAAGCATGTGTTTGGACCCGTTCCATCCAGAAGACTGGGGATTTCTCTGGGTGTAGATCTTGTTCCCCGTAAAATATGCTCGTTTGATTGTGTCTACTGTGAATGCGGAGCAACAACGAAACTTACAGCTGAAAGAAAAGAGTACGTGCCTGTGGAACAGGTGAAACAGGAAATTGCCTCTTTTCTGAACAGCAATCCCCCGCCGGAATACGTTACTCTGTCAGGTTCCGGTGAGCCAACTTTGAATATTGGATTCGGAGAGGTTATCAGGTTTATCTCTTCAGGCTGGCCTGAGGTTCCTGTGGCGGTTCTTACAAACGGAAGCCTGCTGTGCAGCCCGGATGTAAGGAAGGATCTCATGCAGGCAGACCTGGTTCTCCCTTCACTGGATGCCGGGTCACAGGAGGTTTTCGAAAGAATCAATGTTCCCGTGCCGGGTATGGATATCGAGGAGTACACACAGGGTCTTGTCGACTTTCGCGCAGAGTTTCCCGGGGAAATCTGGCTGGAAACACTTATTCTTCCCGGGTACAACGATTCAGATGAAGAGCTGGATCTCATGAAAGCGGCTTTTCAGAGAATATCTCCAGACCGCATACAGATAAACACCCTCGACCGTCCAGGTCGTATACCGGGGTTGAAGGCTGCTTCAATGGAAGAGCTCGAACGGATAAAGAACTACTGGAACCTCAGTGCCGCAGAGATAATCGCCCCTGCACAGACCAGAAAAGAAGTACCGTCTTACAGTTCAAACATTGAAGAAACCATTCTGGGCACAGTTAGAAGAAGACCCTGCACGGTTCAGGACCTTTCCGCGGTGCTGGGACTTCATGTAAACGAGGTTAACAAATACCTTGCCGTCATGGAGGAGCAGGGAGCCATAAAACAGCTGCATCAGAAGCGGGGTGTGTTCTATACAGTGTCGAGGTGAACGTTAGTGAACGAATGCCTTTATGAACGCCCAGGTGCTTGAGGTTAGGCAGCAGCGGCACCTCCCTGGAGAAGTTGCAGCCAGAATAGCCACTGCGAGTGTTGTGTACAGGTTTTTGCAGTAAGTACAGGCGAAATGAATGTAGAATCAGTAGCAGTCGGAAAACCAGCCTGGTTTCAAGTGAATGAAGGAAGAGCATACTTTACCCAGCTGACCACTGGTATTGCAGGAAACTGCAAATATCTTTTTCGAATTTGTGATTGCTGCTTCAACAGCAGGAGTAAAATCACCATTGGCGGAGAGAAGATAAGCGGTGTCATATTCATTTCTCTCAGCCATAACAGCTATGTCGACTGCAAGCATGACATCTACGGCTTTTTCCACCAGGACAGTGGAATTGTCGTATCTTGCAGCAAGCTTTGTTAAATCGTGAAAAACAGACTTGTCGATTCGAACACTTAGAGAGTTAAGATAGGCGGTTAGTTCTGCTGTCGCTGGATTTGAGTACGGTCTGCGTTCTAATCTTCCAGTGAATATCCTGATTCTGGAATCTTGGCGACGCATATTTGAGAAAAACCTTCATTGTCCTGCATACTGTGCTGGAGATTCTTTTTGTGATACCTGACCAATGTAGTATCTCGTTTCCTGCCAATCCCGGGGACCAACAAGTTTTGAGCAAATCGATGCATAGTTCAGCTTTCCGGGTTGGCTGACGCCATTTTCTTTCAGAGAGTGATACAGTTATTCCCGTCAATGAAAAGAATTGCACGATCAGGCATGATTCTGCTTTCTAAAGCGAAAACCCCGGCGTGTGGTTGCCCAGACACCGGGGGAGATAAATAATACGCCCCCTTGAGGCCGTACAAGCTAATAATATAATTCACCAGCTGATTGTCAAGTTATTTGATTTTTTCTCGTTTTTGCAGCGCAGTTCGATAAGTGTTCACTACGGGGTGTGTTCTATGCAGTACAGGATTGAGCTTCAGTGAACGAATGCCTTTATGAACGCCCAGGTGTTCTGGCCGAAGCCATTGGAGTAAACGCTGTTCTGCTGCCCCGGTGTACCGAGGTCGCCGTCTCCGTATTCGGTGTTGCTGTGTTTCCAGCTTTCAGGGTCGTTTGCCGCCCATCCGGGGTTCAGCCTTTCAAGAGAGGCTCCCGGTATGATGTTCCAGGTGCTGTTCCAGCTGAAGAACTCCTGTGAATCACTGCCAATGCTGCTTAACATCAGGCTTCCTGTAAGTGAAAGCGAAAAAGAGCCCCACACAGCGTCAGGTGTGTAATTTCCGTTTTCGCCGGTTATACTGCTGGCTCCCACTACGAAATAACCCTCTGGCGGAATAACAAGAGATGAAAACTGTATTTCGTCGCCGCTCTGATTGACTATTGTCCATTCTGAAAGGTTAACCCAGCTGCCGCTGTTGTTGTAGAGTTCGATCCACTGCCCCATAGCAGCTGAAGATGATTCTACAGGGTCAATCATGATTTCATTTATAACAAGGCTACCGCCATCGGTAACCCCACCCACAGGCAGAGAACTGCCTGCCAGAACAAATACAGTAAGAAGTGTAAACATGCTTCTCCTCTCTTCTCATACGAATACAAGAATAGAGCAGAAACTGTTTGAGGTCAAGTAGCAGCGGCAACCCCCGGAGAGGCTGCCGCTTCACAGAGACTTTCAATCGTTTTCGTATGCCGCCAGGTCAAGGAATCCGTGTCCGCTGAGGTTGAACAGGATAACCCTTTTCTCGCCTTTTTGCTTTGCCTCCAGGGCGGAGTCCATAACCGCGGCAATGGCATGGGCGCTTTCAGGTGCGGGAAGTATTCCCTCTACCCTTGTAAACTCTTTACCGGCTGCAAGTATCTTGTTCTGCTTGAAAGATATGGGGTTGACCAGGCCAAGCTTAACCAGATGGCTCACCAGTGGTGCCATTCCGTGGTACCTGAGACCGCCGGCATGTATAGGTGGAGGAACGAATCCCGCGCCCAGCGAGTACATCATGTACTTTGGGGTAAGCCCCGATGCATCGCCGAAGTCATACTTGAGTTTTCCCTCGGTAAGTGTCGGGCAGACTGTGGGTTCAACGGCGGTGAAA
>Ga0164318_10007458_pt1 | contig 10596 bp, 6 predicted proteins | sample GuaBasSedimGuay9_FD_113734 | JGI IMG/M metagenome (GOLD analysis project Ga0164318, IMG submission 113734) | Subseafloor sediment microbial communities from Guaymas Basin, Gulf of California, Mexico - Guay9, Core 4571-4, 0-3 cm | ecosystem: Environmental > Aquatic > Marine > Hydrothermal vents >...
AAAACTGTTCCTTCTTATGCTCTTGTAGTTGGAAATCCCGCTCGTCAAATTGGCTGGATGAGCGAATATGGTCATCGCTTAAACTTTGATGAGATTGGTATTGCAATCTGCCCAGAAAGCAAAGAAAAATACCAACTTAAAGATTATCAAGTAACTAAAATATAACACAAACAAGGAACACAGATAACACGGATTTAAAAGATATTCACAAATTCATCTGTGACAATCCATAACACCAGTGTCATCCGTGTTCTCATCAACTCAAAGAATAAGCTTTAATGCCTGAAATAAACTCTAATATAAATTATGTAGCTTGATTATAAATCATCAAGTTCGAGGCTTGTGAAGTATTGAAAAATGGAGTTTACGTTTGTAAATGACAGTTTTCGATGCAAGCGTAACGAAGAAATTGTTGATTTAGGGCAAGCTGTAAAAATAGAATATAATATGAAAAAACAAATAAACTTCGGACTAATAGGCGCCGCGGGTTATATAGCTCCACGTCATATGAAAGCAATTAAAGAGACAGGAAACAACTTAGTTGCAGCTTTAGATAAATTTGATAGTGTAGGGATAATTGATAGTTATTTCCCTGAAGCTGATTTCTTTACTGAGTCAGAACGTTTTGATAGGCATTTGGATAAATTAAGAAGAAGAGGAGAAAAGAAGATTGATTATGTATCAATTTGTACTCCAAACTACCTTCATGATTCTCATATTCGTTTGGCTTTGAGAAATGATGCTCACGCTATTTGTGAGAAACCTCTTGTGCTTAATCCATGGAATATTGATGCTCTGCAAGAGATAGAGAAAGAAACAGGAAAACAAATCTATAATATTCTTCAACTTCGCCATCATCAAGCAATTATTGACTTAAAGAAAGAGATAGATGAAGGACCTGCGGATATAATTTATGATATTGATTTATCGTATATCACATCAAGAGGAAGATGGTACTTCATTAGTTGGAAAGGAGATAATGCGAAGTCTGGTGGTGTTGCTACCAATATTGGCGTACATTTTTACGATATGTTAACATATATTTTTGGTAATGTTCAAATGAATACTGTTCATTATACTGATAAAGATACTGCAGCTGGTTTCTTGCAATTAGAAAGGGCTAGAGTTCGTTGGTTTCTTAGTGTTGATGACACTAATTTACCAAAAGATATTGCAGCTACAGGACAACGTACTTACAGATCGATCACTGTTAATGGTAAAGAAATAGAGTTTAGCGGAGGGTTTACAGAATTACATAATATTAGTTATGAGCATATTCTTAAAGGAGATGGTTTTGGTTTGGAACATGCTCGTAAGAGTATAGAAATTGTTCACCAAATTAGAAATGCCAATCCAATAGGTATTAGAGGTGATTATCATCCTTTCTTAAAGCGATTTAGGTAGTCATTAAATATTAGGCACAAAAAAACCAGCTAGTTTCTAGCTGGTTTTTTTGTGCCTATAAATTTAAATACGAGATTATACAAGGTGTATAATAAGCAACAAGGTCGAGGCGGACGCAGAATTAGTAATTAGGAGTCCCGATGTATCGGGATGATTAATTACTAATTCAAGTTCAACGAAGAGATTGTTGTTTATTATAGCCGCCTTAAATTTATCTCTTACGTTTATTGGAATCCTTCACATACTGCTCAATAGACATCGACATTGATGGAGCCTTTGGCGTTGGTGCATTAACTTGAATCTTTAATCCAGCACTTTTGGCAGCTTCAGCAGTTGTTTTACCAAATGTTGCAATTGCTTGCTCTCCTTGTTCAAAATCAGGGAAGTTCTTAAATAATGACTTTATTCCTGATGGGCTAAAGAATACTAACATATCGTATGATGTAATGTCAATTTTACTCAAATCACAAGCTAAAGTTCTGTAGATGACAGCTTTTTCAAACTCTATTCCTTCTTTCTCAAGTGCATTTGGAATGTCTTGTTTGTGAATTTCAGAGCAGGGAAATAAAAACTTATTATCCTTATGCTTTCTAATGACTTCCATCAAATCTGCAAAACTCTGCTTCCCGTGAAATATCTTTCTCTTTCTATATTGAACATAGTTCTGAAGATAATATGCTGTAGACTCTGAAATACAGAAATACTTCATGTCTTCAGGAATATTAGCTCTAACCTCTTTTGCTATTCTGAAAAAATGATCAACAGCTTGACGACTAGTAAAAATAACTGCAGAATAATCTAAAATATTTACTCTAGCTTGTCGAAATTCTTTAGATGGAATACCATCAATTTTAATGAATTTAAAATAGTCAACACTAATCTTATATTTGTCGATTAATTTGTTATAAGGTGACTTTTGAATATCTGCCGGAGGTGGTTGCGAAACAAGTATACTTTTTATTTTCAAGATAAAATTACTTTATGTTTATCAATATTTAATTCCTATCTACTAAGAATTCTTAATAATTCTCAGATATTATAAATGAAATTTAATTGCCTAAAAACCATATGAAATATAGCTTTCTGAATATTACCAAGGGTAAAATTTCAACCGTGCAAAGATAAATAATAAAATGGAACAAATTAAAGTTATTTTTTGAATTGCGGAGACTCAATAGTTTATATATTCTAAATAAATAAACCATTGTTGTTAGTATAGCAGAAATGTATACCCCAAACTGGTAATCAGCATATAGTAGTATCCAAAGAAAGAAGAATAGAATTATACCTAGAAAACTATAGCTAAGGAATAGATAGTTTAGATAATTGCTTAGGAGTGATTTAATTTGAAATACTACTTGAGTAAATAATACAATTATCAGCTTTGTAAATATTAGTATAATAATACTTAGTACTATTTTTAATGCATAATAAATATCTAGGTTAATATTTAATGAGTGAGATATTCTGGTGAAAAGAACTAGACTTATTGACAGTATATAGGCACTTGTTAGAATTATATTTAATGGATGCCTCCATACTATACCTTCTTTTGTTAGATTATTATATGCTCTATTATTAATAAGTGCTTGGATAATGTTGTTAAAATGTTTTGGGAATAGGGATTTGCTTAAAAAAATCAACACTCCTATTAAGCTTAGCCAATAGAAAATCCAATTATTACCCATGGAATTAATGGGGTCTAGCATTAGTTCTATAGCTTCTTTAATATGAGAATTAGAAGGTTTCTCAATAAAGGAAGTGTCAATTATTTGACTTGAAATATTGCTTAAGGAATCCGAAAAATTTACTATTGAATCTTTATGAATCATTATTCTATACTTTTATTCCAATAATGATTATATCATCAATTTGTTCTATTTCACCACGCCATTCAAGTATTGTTTGCCATAGGATTTCTTTTTGCTCATCCATAGGTTTATCATAAATATCAAGAATGAGTTGTTTAAACCTCTTAGTCATAAATTTTTTGCCTTTAGGACCGCCAAATTGATCAATAAAACCATCACTAAGAATGTAGTACATATCTCCTTTATGCATGCTAAATTCCATATTTGTAAAAGGGTTTTTATCTCTATCGTGAATTCCTATAGGCATTCTGTCAGCTTTTATTATTGACAGTTCACCATCGCGTATCATATATAAAGGATTATATGCGCCAGCAAATTGCATCATCATATTGTCAAAATCATATACGCAAAGAGATATATCCATTCCATCTTTAGTATCAGTCTCAGAGCCTTCTTGATTTAGTGAAGTAATTACGTTAGTACGTAATTGATTTAATACTTCAGCACCTGTCTTAATATCTTTATTGTTAGCTATTTCATTTAAGAAAGAAATTCCCATAATACTCATAAATGCACCCGGAACTCCATGACCTGTACAGTCAGCAGCAGCAATAATTGTCTTACCATCTTTTTGCATCATCCAATAGAAATCACCACTAACAATATCTCTTGGTTTCCATAAAACAAAATGTTGAGAAAATACCTTATCCATTTGTTTCTTCTGAGGAGAAACAGCTTCTTGGATTCTTTGTGCATAGCGAATACTACTCATAATATCTTGGTTTTTCTCCTCAATATCGTCTTTTTGAGCCCTGATTTCTGCCGTTGCTTCTCTAATTATCTTTTTCAAACTCCTAGTTGAGAATTCAATAGCACCCCATACAAATGCAATAAAGAACAAAATGTATGCAATATATGCCCAAATAGTTCTGTGCCAAGGAGGTCTAACAGAAAAACTATAGCTGACTTCCTTACTTATATTACCATAAATATCTTTAGATTGCATTATAAAAGAGTAATCACCTTCTTGTAAGTTGGTGTATCTTACTTCTGTTTTTGTTGTCCAGTCTTCCCAATTTTTATCATATCCTTCGAGTTTCCACCTGTAATTAGGCTTTGCTTCAAGTTTTTCGGCAATTCCAGAGAAGTAGAATGTAAGGTTTCTACTAGAATATGGTAAAACGGTTTGGATAGACTTGTCTTGTTTGCTAATAATTTGATTGTCTTTATTATAGAAGAAACCATCAAATAAAGTGTCTTTATTATTAATAATTATTTTATTAATAAAGCTAATGATTTTTGCAGGTTTATCAATAGCATTTATATTGTTTATTTTTACCAAATCAAAAGTTCCACCCGCCCATAGTGTGTTTCCATCTTGGTATAAAGTTGTAAAAGCTTGAGCGGTTTTTTCTTGAGCATAAGGAGTAGAAACAGTATATTTCCCATTAGTGGTCTTTACGAGTTTTTTAAGAAATATTTTTGACTTATTTAAGGGATAGGTAACGGTCCAAATGTTATTATAACTGTCTTTAATCATTCTAAAAACAAAATGATTTTTATACCAATCAGTGAAGATATCTGTTCGATTAAAGCTTTCTTCTTTATTATTAAATAAGAATAAACCTTCAGATGAAGCAAAAATCATTCTATCTCCATCATGAAGAGGGTATATTGCATCGTTATGTGGTAAGCCGTTGTTTTCATTATAACTAATTACAGAAGGTTTTACAATTTTATGATTTGTAAAAACTGGTTTTTTTAACATAGAAAGAGCATCTACTCTACCAAGCCATAAATTTAGATTATTATCAAATTCTAATGCTTTTATGTCCAGATTAATTCCTTCAATCATTCCTTCATCTATCCATTTGCCATCTTCATAGTACATACTAGCTAGACCCTTTGGATATAAACCTATCCAAACTCTATGTGGATCTATCTCGTCTTGTAGGATTACGTTACCAGACCTAAAATACGCAGTGTCTACAGCTCCTTTTTCATTTACTTGAAATATAAAGTCATTGGTAATAAATAGTAGTAGTTTTTCATTATCCATATTAACGGTTAAAGCGTCCCAACACCCTTTACCTAATGATTCTTTTATGCCCGTATTTGAACATTTTGAAAAACTTTTTTTAGTAACTTCTGCTTTATTAAGTATATTCTTATTCTTAAAACTATATTCATCTAGCTCATAAAGATTCATTCTATCAGTACCGAAATATAGTTTACCATTATACCTAGTTATTGCTTGTATTATTCCCTTAAACCCTGTTACTTCAGGAGGAAAATATTCATAATTTGAGAAAATAGCAATTCTACTCAAACCACCACCATGTGCTAGCCAAAGATTGTTTTGACTATCTACAAACATATTCTCTACAATATCTTCTTTTAGTCCTGTTTTAGAATCAATCTTTCGTATAAGGCGACCTTTATTATCAATAATATATATTCCATTGCCAGCGGTATATATAGCAATATATTTATTCTTAATATTGATAATTTTTTCTGCATGCTCTTTTTTAAAAGTGCTGTCTAATTGAGTATGAAAAGCTACCGCAGTCTTTCTTTCTTTTAGATAATCAAAGGTGAAAAGTTTATACTTCTTTGATACAAATAATATTGATTCTTTGCCAAAAGGAATCATTGAGCGAATCTCAGTAGAAAGAGTATTTGACTTTTTATCATTAAATGTTATTTGTATAAATTTATTGTCTTTAATTTCATAAATATTTCCTTCTTGAATTTTTACAATAATTTGACCATTGATATTAGAACTTAATGTAATATTTCCAGGCGCTTTTATAGTTTCAATATTATTATTAGAATGAATATAGACTTTCTTTTTTGTAATAAAGTAAGTTATTGAATTAACGACATGTGTTCCAATTACGGTTCCAACTTTTGTTATTTCATTTGAATCTAAATAATGATATATAGGATGGTAAACCAATGTTCCAATTCTAGTGCTATCAACATCAAAATATCCAAATTCTCCTGTTCCTCCAACAAATACTCTTCCTTTGTCATTTATGTCGATTGATCTAATGTCTCCACTATTTTCTAAAGTGTAGTGTTTCCAACTACCAGTATAGATTAATAGGGCTTCTTTATTGCCTACATAAATAGCCCCTCTTTTATCTTCTGCAAATACCCAATTCTGAGGCTGAGTTTTATAGTCTTTTGTTCCAAAAGTTTGAATAGGAATTAATCCAGTACTATTTTGCCCAAAAACGTTATAAATAGACAATAGCATGAATATAATAATAGTTGCTCTTTTGAAGAATATAGTTTTCAAATCAATAGTTTATATAATATATTAAAAAACGATTAGAACTGTATGTGTAACAGTATCAATACAGAAGTATTAATTGTAAATTTACACTTTTCTAATAGTAAAACAGAGGTAAATGTACAACTTTTATTCAAATCAAGAACGTGGATATAAATTTTATTGCTCCAATGAGAATTTTGTTATATCTTAGCGCTAGAAAAATAATTAAATGTTTATATATAGAAAGCTCTGCTTTAAGTTTATTTTTATATATATAACAGTCATATAATCACTTAATTAATATTATTAACATGAGAAAGATATCTTTACTATTGTTATTTATGGTAACAACTTATTTTGCTGTTGCACAGTCTGGTTGGGAAAGTTTGTCTAGCAATTACACAAATTCTTTGAATGATGTAATAGTACTTAATGATACAGCAGCAATTTGTGTTGGAGGAAACACGAGCATTGGCCATGTATTAGGTACAGGAAATACAGGAAATACTTGGACTTCAAGTGTAGTTTCTACTGCTTCATTAAATGCTGCAGCAACATCAACTACTGGTTTATGGGTTGTTGGGGATTTAGGAAAAATGTATTATTCAAGCAATGGCACTACATGGACTGCAGCAACTTCAGGAACAACATCAAACTTAAATGATATACAATTTCCAACTTCTACTACAGCTTATGTAGTTGGAGATGGAGGTGTAGTGAGAAAGACAACAAATAGCGGAATGACATGGTCGAATCCTGTTAGTGGAGGAACTACAACAAAAAACTTAAACTCAGTAGCCCTTTTTAATGATTCAGTGGGAGTTATAGGAGGAATCTATGGTCCTTTCCAAGGTTTTACAAAAAAGACAGTTTCTGGAGCTAGTTACTTTGGCGCTGATGTTTCTTTTTTAGGAGAGACAAATGATATTTACTTTATTAGTCCATCATTAGGATATATGGTTTGTTCGTCAGGAAATATAAAGAAAACGATAGACGGTGGTACTTCTTGGACTTCCGTTACCAGTGGAGTAACCGTTAATCTTAATGCAATAAGTTTTGCAGATGCTAATTATGGTTATATTGTTGGTGATGGCGGCACAATTCTTAAAACTACTGATGGCGGTATAAATTGGGTTCAGCAATCTTCTTCTACAACACAAAATTTATATGGTGTTAGTGCATTAGATAGTAATATTGTTTATGCAGTGGGGGCTAGTGGCACTATTATTAGAACTCTTTCAGGTGGTGCATATTTGAATGTTGAAATAAATGACGATACTGTTTATTGCAATGGCTATACAAACTTAATAGCTCATACTTCTTATTCGGGTAATGGTAATCTTAGTTTTACATGGGCTAGTTCTCCAAATTTGAGTAGTACTAATGATTCTCTTGCTACAGCAGGACCTTTAACAGTTGCAGAGACGTTTTATGTAACAGTTACCGATGGTAATATGACTGCTACAGATTCTGCGGTTGTAAGTATTGAAGCTCTTCCTCCTGATTCAATATGTTTAGTTACTGTTGATGAGGTTTTGGGTTCAAACGTTGTTGTTTTTGAAAAACATATTCAAGGAGCCATAGATTATTATAATATTTATGCAGAATCTTCAGTTGCAGGAGTATACGATTCAATTGGTTTTATTCCTGCTGATTCTGCTGGCGTTTTCGTTGATGCAAATTCTAATCCAGCAGTTCAGTCATATTCATATAAAATTTCCACTATAGATTCTTGCGGTAATGAAAGTGTTTATAGCGATGCTCATAGAACAATGCATTTATCTATTAATCAAGGAGCTGGAAGTAGTTGGAATTTAATTTGGAATTTCTATGAAGGAATAGCTGTTCAAACATATCGTATTTGGAGAGCAGATACTTCTATGAATTGGGTAAAAATAGATTCTGTTCCAGGTACTAATTCTTCATATACTGATTTAACACCTCCTGCTGGTGGACTATATTATCAAGTAGAAATAATTAGCCCATATATATGTCAACCATATAATTATAAAGCAAATACTAATTATAATACTAGTAGGTCAAATACAGCCAATAATGGTATGGTAAACCCTCTACTTAGTGCAGATTTCTCAGCTGATGTTACTATTGGTAATGTGCCTTTTGATGTTCAGTTTTCAAATCAAACTACTGGTATGCCTACATCAATTTTTTGGGATTTTGGAGATGGAAGTACTTCCACAGACTCTAATCCTATACATACGTATACTGTTGAAGGACTTTATACTGTAAAGTTATTAGTTAGCGATGCTACTACTGCAGATAGTATTGTTAAAATAGATTATATAGATGCCTCACCTAACGGTTTGAACGAAAATAGTGCGATTAATAATATTGCAATATTTCCAAATCCAATGAGTGATAATCAATCATTATTTGTAAAGCATGATGGTGTTGTTATTGAAAAAATACAAATAATGGACATACTAGGTAAAACAGTTGATTTTAATTTGAATAGCTCAGGAAATACTAGTCAAGTTAGATTTAATAGTATTTCTAAAGGAATTTATTTTATCAGTTTCTATAATAATAATGGGTTAATTCTTCAAAAGAAATTTATAGTAAGATAACAATATAATATATATTCTAAAAAGCCTACAATATAGTGTTGTAGGCTTTTTTGCTTTACTTTTGTTTTGCTGGCCAAAAGGAGCTGTATCAGCAAGTATTATGAGGTGGATGGAATATGATAATGCATTTTTTCTAAAGGGTGGTATTGAAAAATATAGTCGTTAATAAATCAGTTAATAATTGATATTTTCCAACTGAAAATACAAAAAAGAACAACTGTTGTAAATTAATTACAATTAAAATTAAATTATATTTGCTGCGAACTTGAGATTTCTATTATTAATAGGTTTCTACTTTATTTAAACACCTAATTTATTATAGCAATGAAAAACATTTTAGTTATTGGATGTGCTGGTCAAATTGGCACAGAGCTTACCATGGAATTGAGAAAAATCTATGGTAATAATAATGTTATTGCTACCGACTTAAAAGAAGGTCCTAAGGTTATTACTGAAAGTGGACCTTTTGAGCATCTTGATATATTAGATAGAGAAGGTTTACAATCTATAGTAAAGAAGTATAAAATTGATGGAATTGTAAATCTAGCCGCAATATTATCAGCAGTTGGAGAGCAAAATCCAATGTTAGCATGGAATGTAAATATGAATGGTTTAATTAATGTTTTGGAGGTTGCAAAAGAGAATAATATTGATAGAATACTTACACCAAGCTCAATAGCTGCTTTTGGTCCAGAAACACCAGCTGATAATACTCCACAAGAAACAATACTTAAGCCACGTACAATGTATGGAATTACAAAAGTTGCTGGTGAATTATTGGGTGATTATTATGTTAATAAGTACGGAATGGATGTTCGTGGATTAAGATACCCAGGCATTATTTCTCACGAAGCTTTACCAGGAGGAGGAACAACTGATTATGCTGTTGCAATATATTATGATGCAATAAAATATGGTAAGTATACTAGCTTTGTTAAGAAGGATACAAAATTACCTATGATGTATATGGAGGATTGCCTTAACGCAACTATTCAGTTATTTCAAGTAAATAAAGAGAATTTAAAACATCATTCAGACTTTAATGTTGGTGCTATGAGTTTTGATGTTGAGGAGTTAGCTAATTCTATAAAAAAGTATATTCCAGAGTTTCAGATTGAATACAAACCAGATTATAGACAAGAGATAGCTGATACTTGGCCTAATAGTATTGATGATAGTGCCGCTAGAGAAGAATGGGGCTGGAAACCAAAATATGATTTGGATGCTATGACTAAAGATATGCTTAAACATATTAAAGCAAAATCTTAAATTGGTTTATTATATTTGATTATTATTACAACCATATAATAAAAGAACCCTTGTAACCCATTGAATTACAAGGGTTCTTTTATTTGCATTCTTTTTAACAGAACACGGTTAATTGCACTCTAAGGTTGACGCATATGCGACACATCGGGATCAGGTGTTCTAACCATCTGAGCTAAAGAGTTTAATCTTGCTCAAATTCTTTCCATCCTTCATTAATCAGTTTTTGAATAAAAGTTCTACTCTT
>Ga0164318_10007461_pt1 | contig 10593 bp, 7 predicted proteins | sample GuaBasSedimGuay9_FD_113734 | JGI IMG/M metagenome (GOLD analysis project Ga0164318, IMG submission 113734) | Subseafloor sediment microbial communities from Guaymas Basin, Gulf of California, Mexico - Guay9, Core 4571-4, 0-3 cm | ecosystem: Environmental > Aquatic > Marine > Hydrothermal vents >...
AAATATGATGAGATTTACGGTCCCGAAGCAGTATTTAAGGCAATTGGGTGGAAAAAAGGTGTTTGGAGCATTGAACCGATTGAAGCCAAAGATATACCTGCCAAGAATATTGAACTGCCAAATGAAACAATCTTATTAGAAGGTTGTCGCCTCTTTGATGAGCAAAATAAACAATTCTAAAATACAGCTCCGGCTGTGAAACCTCGAAGAGATGCAATCTGGTTTTTTATTCCTAATTGATCAACATAATTTATATCTATCAAAGAATTATCATCATTAACAACATTATTGTTTTCATCAGATTCCAGCGCATATCCCAGATGAACTGCGGCAAGGGTATTCAATGTTGGATGAGGGCATTCTGTGGGACAATCATGAAGGGCTACCGATTCAACTATCGAATCCGGCAATCCCCACAGTGATAATAAATATGCTCCCAGTGTGGAAGCATTAGTACCAATAACTTCTTCTATGGCATCATTTGATTTTATCGATTTTTCTTTGGCTAATACAATAGATTTTTTGAGCTCATCCCGAAATTCCGCAAGCATTAGAAGGTCACCAACATTGTGAAGAAGACCAGCCAACAAGGCATTATCGGTTACCTTTTTATTTAACCCAAATGTATGAGCAATTAATCTGGCTTTGGCACCAGTGTTGACGCTCCGATTGTAGATGCTTTCAATTGAAATATTCCCAATTTGCGGGGAATTGAATTGACCAAATAAACCTGTTGAAAAAACAATTGATTTTACTGTATCCAAGCCAAGATAACTTATAACTTGTTGCAAATTTTCAAGTCTTATCTTTAAGCCAAAAAATGCTGAGTTAACCAGTTGCAATAATTTTGTGGTTATCGCAATATCTTTATTTATGATTTGTGAAATATTTAAAATTGATGGTTCATCCGATTGTAGTTCACTGATAATCTGATTGTAAATTTTGGGTGGACTGGGCAATGACTTGATTGAATTAAGTCTATCTTTAACGACTTTGTTATGTAATTTTGATTTTAATTTTAAAGAATTATTTAAAGATTTATAAATATAATTAGATTCAACAGGGTCAATAAAATACTGATGTACCAAACCGACTGTTTGAATTATTAAATCATGTTGATTCTCATTTAAAATAAAAAATCTGATAATATCCGGATAATTATTGTAAATACTCTTTGTTAATTGCAAACCATTCTCGTCCGGTAGGTCCGAATTGATAATTACAGCATCAAATTTTTGCTGTTTTAATAATTGTTTTGCATCGGAACTTAAAAGAGTCTGTGAAATTGAAAAATCAAATATATTGTCTGACTCAATTTGGTATTTATCATTTTTATTTTCCCCTACTCTTAATATTTTTAATTTTTCCACAATGTCCTCAATTTTAAAAATCTTAATATTTTATTGTTTTTTACTTGTATAATTTGCAAGTATTTGAATGACAATAATTGACATGTCGGCAATTTTACATTTATGTTTAATTACATTGTAAGACAAGAGGTTACGGAAGAATATTTCAGCTTTTTAATTCTTAAAGAACTGATAACATTTAAAAGAACCAGATATTTATATAATTTTGTGAAACTACTGATAGTGCCAAAGTTCTCAATAAATCATTTTAAGAAGTTTCCGATGTTTTAATTGTTAATATTATGATGCCGTTTTTTGATGGATTACAATCAGTAAGAAACTTTTAGAACAGAACTTTAAAACCGAAATTATTTTTTGGCATCATCTTATCTTCATCTGAATCTTTTCACGGCATGATTTATTCTTTTGGGAAGCATGAAATAAAGCATAATTTGCGTTGTTCATTTTTTGAACAGGAATTTGGCAACAACCATTAATAAAATACGTCATTATTAAATATCGCCTATACAACATGTTTTGTTATGCTAAAATCTTCCGATATATATTTTAATGTATAGTGTCATTGAAATTATAAGATTTAAGGATTGAGAAGTAAGATAATTTTATATAATCACCAAGAGGAGGTAGAGCTATGAGGAGGTTCTCAATAGTTACATTTCTAACACTTTTTTTCATTTCGGCAATTTCTTTCACAGTTTTTGCCGGAGTTGAAGAAGTAACTCCAGAAAATCAAGTATCTGATTTTTCTGAAAATAATTTAAAAAATCTGATTTTAAATCAAAGTAGCTCTAATAAGCTTTCACAAAAATCTCAAACACTTACTCTCCCTGCAACATTAGACAAAAACACTAATATTTCCGGTACTGAGGACCAAGTTTTTACTCCTCTTGATATATTGACTTCTACTTTACAAGGAGGAGATAATATTGGTTCAGCAGTAGCAATCGGAACTATGCCTTATTCAACTACAGGGACTACGGTTGGTTATACCGATGATTATCAAATTACATGCGAACTTACTACTCTATCTGGACCTGATGTTGTTTATTCTTATAGCCCTGCTATTGATGAAAATGTGGATATAAGTTTATGTGCTTCTCTTGATGCTGTAAACGTTTGGGTTTATGAAAACGATGTTTCAACGATGGTTGCCTGTAATCGTTTTGCCACAGCTTGCGGGTCTCCGCGAGCCGAACTCCTTGATGTCCCGATGTACACCGGTAATATATATTACATAGTAGTATGTGCTGATTATCAACTTTCTTCCTCAGGCGGAAGCTACCAAATTGATTGTTCCGCTTCGGAAATGCCGGTTTTACATGATTCTTCATTAGTGCATCCGATAATTTCAGTTGGCAGTGATGGTTACGCTATGATTGCTTATGAAGAGAATATTTTTGATACTACCCAGCTCTGGTTTGGTTCAGACGATGATTTGGTAACATTACCTGCCGGTGCATCATGGCAGGGAAATAACAAATACCCTTCATGTGCCTACTGGGGCGATACAGTTTTCTATGGTACTTATACTGACGAAGGAACTGCAGATATTCATCTTATTGAGTTTGCCCACCCGACAAATAACGCGTTATGGAGTAATAGTTACTGGGATTTTTCTTCTTATGGATGGCATGATATAAAAATGGCTAATATAGCAACTAATAATTCACAACCGTTTGCTGAACAACCAGGTTATCGTTTTGGATTAGTTTCTATTATACACAGTACAACATATACGGCTATTCCAATAGTTGACGGACCATTTATTCTTTATGAAATCGATGGACCTGATGTTGGAAGTGCAAATATTAGTTGGTATGATGAACTATATGGTTGCCAAGGTACTTCCAACATAATTGACCCAATTACTCTTTATCATTATGCCGTTTATGATCCATACAGTACCGCCGATGCTCAGCGTCAGTTATTTATCCGAATGGATAATTTCGATGATATGGATGATGAAATAAATTCCGGTGGCTGGACTTATGGTTTAGATCCCGGTGAACATATTCAATATCCGGAAGTTGCTTCCAATGATGGTAATATCGTTGTGATCTCCGAATATTATTCTGATACAGCTCCTACTGATAGAGATATTATCTGTTGGACGGCAAGTTTGGGTGATGCCGGAAACTTAATAAGTTCGGTTGTTGTTGCTACAACTGATGACGAGAGATTTCCGAGAGTTAAGCATGTTTCCGGAAGTATGTTTGTTTGTACTTATATAACGAATAACATTTTATATATGACTGTTTCCGAAGACAACGGTGCCAACTGGGGTACTCCGGTATCAGTAAGTGATGCTGACGAAGTAGTTTCTGAATATCATGCTTCGGATATCTCTGAAAAAGGTGCAAAAATTATCTGGGAATATCGTGTTGCCGGTGATCCGGACACGTCAATTTATCTCCATTTTGCATCAACAGATTTAATTGCTGACACTGATAGTGACGGTATTGCCGATGATATTGACAACTGTATTGATATTGCCAACCCATTACAGGAAGATGCTGACGCTGACGGTATCGGCGATGTCTGTGATGACTGTACTGATATTGACGGCGACGGCTATGGTGACCCCGGTTATGCCGCTAACACTTGTACTGAAGATAATTGCCCTTCGATTTTTAATGATGCTCAACTTGATGCTGACGCCGATGGAATCGGTGATGATTGTGATGATTGCACCGATACTGACAGCGATGGTTACGGTAATCCCAGCTATGTTGCTAATACCTGTACGATAGATAATTGCCCAACAACAAATAATCCGGGACAAGAAGATACTGACAGCGATGGTATCGGTGATGCCTGTTGCTGTATAGATATAAGAGGCGATGTTAACGGTGATGATGCTATAGGTATCGCCGACGTCACCTTCCTTGTTGATTATATATTCAATTCAGGTCCGGTACCACCTTGCCCGGCTGAAGCTGATGTTGATGCTTCTAATGGAGGTGTGCCAGTTGGCATTTCTGATTTAACTTCACTTGTTGACTATATGTTTAACGGTGGAGCACTTCCCCAAACATGCCCATAATCACATAACGGGAAAGAACTAATAAAAAAAGAGGAGCTTGCCAAAGGTAGGTTCCTCTTTTTTGTAATTACTGAGCTCAAATCACCCTAAAAAATTCACAATTAACAGTATAAACGATTTTATCAAGCCTGTTGATTTTTCGATTTTTCTTATGTATATATTTCATATTAAAATTATTGATTCTAAAACTAAGGAATGTATATATGAAAAAAATACTCGTTACCGGTTCGGTCGGACAAATCGGCTCTGAACTTACCACCGCCCTTCGTAAAAAATATGGTGAATCAAATGTTATTGCGTCAGATATCCGCATGCCAACCGATACTAATTTACGTGATGGCGGCCCGTTTGAATTTCTTGATTGCCTTGATCCTAATCATATTACACGTGTTATGCAGATACATAAAGTCGATACTATTTTCCATCTCGCGGCAATATTATCAGCCATAGGTGAATCAAAACCAAATCAAGCATGGCAAATAAATGTTAACGGATTGTACAACATTATCGAAGCCGCCCGACAGTATCAGTGTGCTTTGTTTTTCCCAAGTTCTATTGGTGCTTTTGGTCCTTCGACCCCGCCAGATAAAACTCCACAGGTAACTATCCAAAGACCGGAGACAATGTATGGGGTAACCAAAGTTGCAGGAGAATTGATTTGTGATTACTATCATAAACGATTTGGATTAGACACGCGCGGTGTTAGATTCCCGGGATTGATTTCTTATGAAACCGAACCGGGTGGCGGTACAACCGACTATGCAGTTGATATTTATATTAAAGCTCTTAAGTATAAAAAATATAAATGCTACCTTGATGAAAATACTTATCTCGATATGATGTATATGCCAGATGCTATAAGAGCTATGATAGAACTGATGGAAGCTGACCCAAATAAACTGAATGATCGTAATGCATTTAATATAGCCGCTATGAATTTTACTCCGGCACAGATTGCCATAGAAATTAAAAAACATATTCCAAATTTTGAGATAGAATATAAAGTTGATCCAGTCAGACAGGCAATTGCCGACTCATGGCCTAACTCTCTTGATGATACCGCGGCTCGCGAACAATGGGGCTGGAAACCTGAATATGACATACACAGTATGACTAATGAAATGCTGAAAAACCTCAAAAAGCGGGTCTCTTTACCACAAGAGCAAAAATCAAGATAAGATGAACTTTTTTATATATAAAAGAGGAGCCATCAAAGGTGGCTCCTCTTTTACTGAACTTTATATATCACAATAAAATTAAGATAATCAATAATCAATAAGCAATCATTAATCTCCGTACATTTCGATAATTTCTTTTTTGCTCTTACCAAGGATATCGTATTTTTTACCGGCTTTAACAAAAGCTTCAAGAGCCTTTTCAAGATGATGAATATCATGAGCGGCGGATAATTGAGTTCTGATTCTTGCCTGTCCCTTCGGTACCACAGGGAAGAAGAAACCGACTGCATAAATCCCGTTATTATAAAGGTCTTTGGCAATATCCTGTGACAACTTGGCGTTAAAAAGCATCACCGGAACAATCGGTGTTTCTCCATCTTTAATTATAAACCCAGCCTCAATTAAAGATTTTCTCCAGAAATTAGTATTCTCTTCCAGTTTGTCACGACGTTCTGTAGTTTTACTGATAATATCCAATACTTTAATAGCACCAGAAACTACTACCGGCGGGATAGTATTTGAAAAAAGATAGGGGCGTGCTTTTTGACGACACAACTCAACAATTTCTTTTCGTCCTGAAACACAACCTCCAGAAGCTCCACCCAGAGCCTTTCCGAGAGTTGTTGTTATAATATCAATCTTACCAACTACATCACAGAATTCCTGAGTACCTCTTCCTGTTTTACCAATGAATCCAGAGGCATGCGAATCATCCAGAAAGACCATTGCACCATATTTCTCAGCCAATTCAACAATCTTGTCTAACTTTGCTAAGTCACCATCCATTGAAAAAGAACCATCTGTAATAATCACTTTCAGTCTGTAACCTTGATGTAATTTCAATTTTTCTTCAAGATGTGTCATATTTGAATGCTTGTAAGTATCTCTCTGCGCTTTACACAGTCTCATACCATCAACTATGGAGGCATGAACCAACCGGTCAGCTATCATGATGTCTTCTTCAGAAAGTATCGCCTCAAAAACGCCGGCATTAGCATCCATACAAGACGGAAAAAGAATTGTATCTTCTGTTCCCAGAAACTTAGTAAGTTTTTTTTCTAACTCCTTATGGATATCCTGTGTTCCGCAAATAAACCGAACTGACGATAGTCCATAGCCGCGATGGTCAAGACCCTTATGTGCCGACTCTATAACATCAGGATGAGACGAAAGTCCCAAATAATTATTGGCACACATATTGATTACATTCTTTTTTCCCGAACCTGCCGGAAATTCGACCTCAACCTCAGAGCTTTGAGGAGTGCAAATAATCCGTTCTTCTTTAAAAATACCACTGTCTCGAATGTCATCGAGTTCATTTTTTAGTATATTTCTTATATTATCCTGAAACGCCATAATTCACCTATTGAATATTAAATTCTTTTAAAAGTTTATATATATTATTAACCGAGTCAAACGCATCTGGAGTAGCTTTGGAATCGGGAAGTTGAATTTTATATGATGTCTCCAGAAATACTTTCAGGGAAACCATCGAAAATGAATCGACAATACCGCCGGAAATCAGAGGTGTATCAAAATCAATTTCATCTTCATCCTCATCTTCCAGATACTCATTTTTTATATATTCCAGAATAGCATTTTTAATATCAGACATGTTTTTCTCCTTATTTTAATTATAAATCATTTTCCAAAGTTGATATATCACCAATATCTTCACCAGTTTCTCTTGCTTTTAATACTCTCCTCATAATTTTTCCGCTTCGAGTCTTAGGTAGAGAATCAATAAACTCAATTTCCTGAGGCATAGCAAGAGGTGATAATTTTTTTCGAATAAAGTTCATTATATCAAGATTTAACATATCAGATGATTCAAAACCATCTTTTAGAGAAATAAAAGCTTTAACTACCTCCATATTAACTGGATCAGGTTTTCCAATAACACCTGATTCGGCAACAGCTTCATGCTCAAGAAGAGCCGACTCAATTTCAAATGGTCCAACCAAATGACCGCCGGTATTGATAACATCGTCATCTCTGCCAACAAACCAGTAATAACCCTCTTCGTCAATGCTTGCTCTGTCTCCGCATATATACCACCCATTCACAAACTTACTATTATATACTTTTTTATTATTCCAATAAGTTCTGAACATTGCCGGCCAACCCGGTTTAATTGCTATCAAACCAACGACTCCGGTATCAATTGGTTCATGGGTCTTTGAATCAACAACTGTTGCAGTAATTCCCGGAAAAGGTTTACCCATCGAACCAGGTTTAACATGCATACCGGGATAGTTGGAAATCATAATACTACCGGTTTCAGTTTGCCAGAAAGTATCATGAAATGGAAGACCAAAAACCTTTTCTGACCATATCACAGCCTCGGCATTAAGAGGTTCACCAACCGAGCAAAGGTGTCTCAGTGATGAAAGGTCATAATCTTTTATGATCTGATCACCCTCTTTCATCAAAGCACGAATGGCAGTAGGTGCCGAATACCAAACTGATATTTTTTGTTCCTGAATAAATTCATACCAATTTTGAGCCTTAAATCCGGCATCAAGAACACATTGAGTAACACCATTTGCCCATGCACCAATAATACCGTAAGATGTTCCTGTTACCCAACCGGGATCAGCAGTACACCAATAAATGTCATCATCTTTTAGATCCAGAACATATTTCGCCGATATGTATTGAGAAATTAGAGAATAATGAACATGCTGTGCACCCTTTGGTTGACCAGTAGTTCCAGATGTATAGTGCAATACTGATGGGGTCTCAGCCTTTGATGGAAAAATATCAAAATTTTCAATCGGTTCTACCTTTTCCATAAAGAAAGCCGTTTCCCTATCCCTCAGTGGTTTTCTCCCATCATGGTCAATAACAATAATATGCTTAAGTGAAGGAAGGTCATTTACAATTTTTCTGACTTTTGATAAATGCTTTTTCTGTGTAATAATAGCGGCAGTTTCAGCATCTCCCAAACGAGTAATGAGTGATTCCGGTCCAAAAGCCGAAAATAATGGTTGGGCAACTCCACCCATTTTTAATATGCCAAGAAAATCAAAATACAATTCGGGAACTTTATCCATGAATAGGCAAATTCGGTCACCATTTTGTAAGCCAAGTTCCACTAAATAATGAGCAATTGTGTTAGTTAATACTCTCATTTGATCGAAAGAATATTTTTTAACTTCTCCGCTATGTCCTTTCCAGATAAGAGCCGGTTTATCTTTATTCCCCATTCGGCATATTCTATCAGTGCAGTATTCACCAATGTTAATAATATCTCCGGATTTGTAATCCAATTCTTTCTCAGCAACTTCCCACGTAAAATCATTTAACTTACTCTCATAACTACCAATATTTGCCATTATAGCTTATCCTTTATATTTGATATTAACTTCATATTGAATCAAATTCCAATCATTGTAATCATATATTATTTTAAAAATAAATTGATTTACTGAGACATTGTTAAGATTATTTTTGATGTTGGCACATCAAGTGACACAGCCATCTCCATTGCTTTAATAATATCTTTGAACGGCATAGTGTGACTGATAACCGGACTTGGATCGACCAGTTTATAATCAAGAATATTTTTCATTTGATACCATGTTTCAAACATCTTCCGTCCATTATAATTATCCTTTTCCACAACTTATTTGCTAAAATCGCCAAAAACATCCAATCAGAGTCAAATAAGATACTTACTCAGATTAGAAATGTCAAAACTTTTTCCCACAAATAAGGTTTCAAGTAAATACATTGACTATTATGAATATAATATAGATTATACCTTATATAAATTGGCTGTTTGAATACAATCTATTCAAAATCAGAAGCTTCACTAAGTAAAGGAATGTAAAATGCCATTAAATAATTTCACTGCTGATTTAAAAAAGCAACTTGATGAGCTTTATAGAACCGGAACCGCCAAAGGAGCGGAACAAGTTGTTATCAAAATTCAAAAAGCATCTGGAAATAAAGGACCAAGGTTTTTCTTGAAAGGTTTTGGTGATAAAGAATTCATCAGGATGAATTCAAATTCTTACCTTGGGATGGGTCTCCGTGAAGATATGCTAAAAGCAGAAGAAAATGGAGCTATATCATATGGTGTTGGACCGGGTGCAGTAAGATTTATTAGCGGAACGTACCAACCGCATATTGATCTCGAAAAAAAATTAGCACAGTTTCATAACCGTGAAGATTGTATGATTACATCTTCTGCTTATACTTCGATCTTAGGCGTAATATCAACCCTGACCACACCGGAAACAATTATTATCTCAGATGAACTAAATCATAATTGCATTATTAATTCGATAAAACTCTCTCGTCCGAAAGCTAAAAAGATTTACCCCTATCTTGATCTTATTACTCTTGAAAAATATATTGTAGAATCTATAGGTGAATGTGAGTCTATAATTGTAATCACCGATGGAGTTTTCAGCATGCGCGGTGATTATGCTCCTTTGGATAAAATTGCTGAAATTTGCAAAAAACATAATGATAAATTTTCCAAAGACATTGTTTTTATTGTAGATGATTCCCATGGTGTTGGTGTTTTGGGTGATAACGGAGGTGGAACCGAAGAACTTTGTCATGCTGATGGAGTTGATATTTTAGTCGGCACGCTCGGAAAAGCATTTGGTGTCAACGGCGGTTATATTGTTTCTAATAAAACATTGATAACTTATCTTCGAGAGAAAAACTCATTCTATATTTATACTAATCCAATAACACCTTCCGAAGCAACGGCGGCTATCAAGTCAATTGACATTTTGCAAAGTGATGAAGGAAAAAAATTACTATCGCATCTTTCAGCTATGACCAAAAAATTTGAAAATGGACTGGTCTCATTAGGGTATGAGACAATACCAAGTGAACATCCGGTAGTACCGCTTATGGTTCGGGATACTGAAAAAACCAGCAAATTGGTAAATTACCTCACAGAAAACGGAGTGCTTGCAACCGGTTTGAATTTCCCTATTGTTCCCAAAGGCGACCAACTTATCAGATTTCAGGTTTGTGC
>Ga0164318_10007462_pt1 | contig 10593 bp, 9 predicted proteins | sample GuaBasSedimGuay9_FD_113734 | JGI IMG/M metagenome (GOLD analysis project Ga0164318, IMG submission 113734) | Subseafloor sediment microbial communities from Guaymas Basin, Gulf of California, Mexico - Guay9, Core 4571-4, 0-3 cm | ecosystem: Environmental > Aquatic > Marine > Hydrothermal vents >...
GGAGCAACGACTGAACTTGTCAGGGAAGCATTTGATTTCTCTGAGAGAGAAGATTGCATTGCGAATATCATTGTTTTAGACACACAAGGTGGAAGCCTGGATGAAACATTCAAGATAGCAGATATGATAGAGAATAGTAGAAAACCAGTTATAGGATTTGTTTATCCGAGTGGTGCAAAGGCATGGTCTGCTGGTGTATTTATTTTGGAAAGCACTCATATAGCAGCTATGGCGCCACATACAATTATTGGATCATGCCAACCTGTAGAACTAACACCAACAGGTACAAGATATATCAATGATTCAAAGATTATCAATGCTCTAGTTGAGTGGCTAGGGGAAAGAGCAAATTCACATGGTAGAAACAGCTCGATAATGTCAAAATTTGTTATAGAAAATATGAATCTGAACGCCAGTGAGGCGTTAAAACTGGGCGCTATAGACTATGTAGAGAAAAATATAGACAGCTTATTAGAGGTACTGGATGGGAAAACAATAGAAACAACGCATGGTAATGTAACACTCTCTACACATGGTATTAGTAAAATATTTTTCAAACCATCAATTAAAATATACATTTTGCGTATTATCTCACATCCAATAATTGCATCTCTTTTGTTAATAGCAGGACTATTCTCTCTGTTAACAGGTTTATCTGCACCAGGTTATGGTGCTGAAATATTTGGAGTAATAGCAATTATGATATCATTACTAGCTTTAGGATTTAGCATTTCTTATATAGCTATACTACTATTGATAACAGGGTTTATATTGTTAGCTATAGAACTATTTGTAACACCAGGCTTTGGCATAATTGGAGTAGGTGGACTAATTTCAATAGTAATTGGTGCCTTATTTATGATACCAAATTATCAAAATATGAAATGGCTAATATCACAAGAATATCAGCAAATGCTAGTTGTTTTTCTACTTGTGCCAGTGCTTGTTATAGCAGCATTTTTTGTATTCATCCTGATTAAGTTTTTGAAGATAAGAAAGAAAAAACCTGCTATTGACGTGGTAGGCAAAGAAGCTATAACAATCGATAAGATAAATTCAGAGAAAGAAGGCTATATCAAATTAGAAGGTGAGTATTGGAAAGCAAGAGCCAAGAGAGGAGAAATTAAACCAGATACAGAGGTTATAGTTGTTGGGAGAGAAGAGTTAACTCTTATAGTCGAACCAAAATCAAGGTAGGAAGGTTTTTATACCAGGATATAATCAACTTTTCTAAGTTAAGGTGTAATAAGATGGATAACAAGCTGAAAATCAGATTCCTTGGTGGCAGCAGCGAGGTTGGTAGGTTAGGGTTAACTCTAGAGACAGATGGACTTAGAATGTTATTTGACTATGGTTTATCCCCCGGTAAGCCACCAACCTATCCGTTAGAGGCACCACCATTAGATATCATATTCCTATCGCATAGTCACCTTGATCACTCTGGTATGATGCCTTACCTGTGTAGTAGAACAGAAACACAGGTTATATCAACAGATTTAACGAGAGAGATCAGTGAGATTTTACAAATAGATTCAATAAAAGTTGCAAAAATGGAAGGTTATCCTATACCATATTCTAAGGCAGAGATAAGAGCATCTCGTAGCAGTTACATTGATGTTGAACCATCTCAGATAAGAGATATTGCAGGAACAGAGGTGCATTTTCATTCCGCAGGTCACATACCCGGCTCTCTAATGTTTGAATTAAGAGGAACCAGAGATATACTTTTCACAGGGGATATAAATGTGATAAATACTCACCTAATATGGGGTGCACATCCAGTTAAATGTGATATTCTATTTTTAGAAGCAACATATGCTGGTAGAGATCATCCCAACAGAGAAGAATTGGAAAAAGAATTCCTTGATAAAATAGACGAAGTTGTTAGTAAAGGAGGAACTGTAGTAGCCCCAGCTTTTGCTGTAGCTAGGACACAAGAACTGTTAATGATACTAGACAGGGCTGGCTACGATGTTTGGCTTGATGGGATGGGTAAAAAGATTGCCAAGATATTCTTAGATTATCCCCAATATCTTAGAGCACCAAATAAACTAAGAAAGGCATTAGAAAATGTAAATCTTGTCTACTCAACTCATGGTAGAAAGCTTGCACTAAAAGGAGAAGTTATATTAACAACAAGTGGCATGCTAGATGGAGGCCCAGTTTTGTGGTATATCAACAAACTTAAGGAAGATAAGAGAAATGCTATATTCCTAACAGGTTATCAGGTAGAGGGAACAAATGGAAGATTACTTTTAGATAAAAAGAAAATAGATTTATATGGAGTGGTTGAAAAGGTCGGGTGTAAAGTAGATTACTTTGATTTCTCAGCTCATGCAGGGCATTCTCAGCTTATAGAGTTTGCTAAAGCTTGCAAGCCAGAGAAGATAGTGCTATTTCATAGTGATGACAGAACACCTTTGGTAGACCCTCTGAGTGAATTTGCTGAAGTTTACACCCCAGATGACAATGAGATATTAGAGATATAACAAATTTTAAAGAAATATTTTTAATAGATAATTTATTGTAAACACCCTTAACTAGGAAGACAAAAATGAGACAGCTAACAGATAAAGAGAAATATGATCTTAAGCGGAAATTAGAAGAGCTTAGAGCATGTAAAGGTCAGCATACAGAATTAATTTCTTTGTATATACCACCAACTCGTCAGATATCTGATGTTATGGCTTATCTTAGGAGTGAATATTCAGAATCATCAAATATCAAATCTAAAACAACTAGGAAAAATGTTCTTTCAGCTATTGAGTCCATAATGAGCAGACTAAGATATTTTAAAACACCTCCACCAAATGGTTTAGCTGTATTTGTTGGTCATAAAAATGTTGGCAGTGATCAAACTGAAATGGTCGCCTATCTTATAGAGCCTCCTCTTCCAATAACAACATTTCTCTACAGGTGTGATTCATCTTTTTACTTAGAACCTCTTGAAGAGATGCTTGCGGAGGATGAAATTTATGGTTTATTCTTGATTGATAGAAGAGAATGCACCATAGGAGTTCTAAGAGGAAAAAGAGTAGAGATTTTAAGTCATTTAACCTCTAGAGTTCCAGGTAAACATGGTAGAGGAGGTCAATCACAGAGAAGATTTGAAAGATTGACAGAGATAGCCGCGCATGAATGGTTTGTTGAATGTGGTGAAAAGATAAGCAATATTTTCCTAAAAGAAAAGAACCTGAAAGGAATATTTGTTGGCGGCCCTGGTCCAACAAAACAATATTTTGTAGATAGCAACTATTTACATCATGAGATTCAGAAGAAAATAATAGCAGTTTTGGATACAGGATACACGGATGAATCAGGTATAAGAGAGTTAGTATCAGCAGCATCTGAGGTAATGTCAAATCTTAAAATAGCAAAAGAGAAAAACATTGTAAAAAGATTTCTACAGGAGGTTACTAATAAAAACAAAAGCCGAGCTGTTTATGGCGAAGAAGAAGTGAGAAAAGCCTTGAACATGGGCGCAGTTGATACTTTATTACTATCCGAAGATTTGAGGAGATATAGGATTAGGTTTAAATGCCCCACTTGTGGCTATACAATGGAAAAAACAGTTGAGGAAAGCAAATTAGAAAAATTTGAGCCGCCAAATTGCCCTAAATGTGAAAACCCAACTCAAATGGTTATAGAGGAGAAAAAAGATTTGATAGACGAACTATCAGAGCTGGCGGAGGAAACAGGTGCAAAAGTAGAACTAATATCTCGAGATAGTGACGAGGGTGACGCACTCTATAGAGCATTTGGTGGAATAGCAGGAATCCTGCGTTATAATATAGAATAATAAAAATGAAAAAATTAATATATAATAAAACCCACTTTAGTATTTGAAAATAAAAGGGTAAAAGCGATGGTTTTATAAATATGATACCATATTAAAAAATTGATTTAAAAGGTTGATATAAATGTCGCGTGAAGATTTCAAATCCTTTATCCCGGCAGAGACCACAATACCAGAGTTTACAATAAAAGCTGTTTTAGTAGGTGCACTTCTTGCGATTATACTAGGTGCTGCAAATGCTTATTTAGGATTATATGCAGGTATGACTGTGTCAGCAGTTATACCAGGTGCGGTAATGGCATTCGCAATTCTGAGACCATTCAAAGGAACAATATTAGAAGTCAACCTTGGTATGATGGGTGCTGCATCAGGTGAAGCATTAGCTGCAGGAGTAATTTTTACAATCCCTGCACTAGTCGTTCTTAATAGAATGGGATTAGGTGGATGGCAATATATACATTACTGGGAAACTACTTTTATCGCTATGATTGGTGGCGTTCTTGGTGTACTATGGATGGTACCCCTCAGGAGGGCTTTGATAGTAAAAACAGATTTACCATTTCCAGAGGGAGTGGCTGTTGCAGCTGTACTGACAACCACTGTTGGAGAAGCACATTTAAAGAAAAAGAAAAAAGATGATGGGGAAGCAGTAAGCGGTATATGGATGGTTATTGGTGCACTTATTGCGGCCTTGTTTAAATTTGGGCAGGTGGCACTTCATATTTTTAGAGGAGTAATAGATGGGATAGTAAGCATTGGAAAATATGTGATAGCAGGTACTACAAGAGAGGGATATTTTTATGGAAGCATAGCAGCATCACCAGCCTTACTTGGTGTAGGATGGATCATTGGACCAAGGATAGCTTCATTAGTCTTTGTTGGTGGTCTTCTAGGATGGGCGATTATAGCTCCACTCATTGTTCTCGTTAATGGTTTACCCGCAGGTGCAGTTGATCCACTAGCTGGGTTCATGCAGATATGGAGTGATCAGATTAGATATATTGGCGTCGGAGCGATGGTTGTTGGTGGTTTATGGACAATATTTACTTTAAGATCAAATCTGGCAAGCGGGATAAAAGAGGCAATAGCTGGGATAAGAGGTGGCCAGGTGGAAGAAAAGAAAAGAACAGACAAGGACCTGAGTTTCAAGAGAGTGTTTTTAATAATAGGATCATTGGTTATACCAATATTTCTCATATACTACTGGATATCTGGCATGCTTCTGCTATCAGGATTCATGGCTGTTGTAGCAATAATATTTGCGTTTATAGCTAGTGCAATAGCAGGATACATGGCTGGTTTGTTAGGATCTTCTAATAACCCAATATCTGGTGTAACAATAGCCGTATTGCTTTTTGTTAGTCTGCTTTTACTTGGATTTGGTGTGACAGGCACCCAGGGGATGATAATAGCAATTGGTATAGCAGCGGTGATATGCTGTGGAGCAGCAATATCTGGAGATGTCCTTCAATCTATGGCCTGTGGTCAAATGGTTGGTGCAACCCCAAGGAGACAGCAGATCATGGAAATTATAGGTGTTTTATCAGCTGCACCAATCCTGGCATTTGTAATTTCTATACTAGACAAAGCATATGGTGGTATAGGCAGTGAGGCAATACCAGCACCTCAATCATTTTTAATGGCAGGAATTGTTAAAGGAATACTAGGCGGGCAAATGCTCTGGCCCTATGTATTGGCTGGAGCCGTTCTCGCATTTGTTTTGATTCTCATAGGAATACCAGTACTACCAGTTGCTATAGGTATATATCTGCCCTTTGGTTTAACAACAACAATATTCGCTGGAGGCATAGTAAGACATTTCACAGATAAGGTTATAGCTAAAAAGTATGGAACAGCAGAAGAAGAACAGATAAGTGCATGGGAATTAGCAATAAAGAAAACAGGTGTTAAACCACAGGAGAAAGCAATAAGGACGGGTCTATTACTCAGTGCTGGATTAATAGCAGGAGAAGCATTAATGGGTGTAGCTGTAGCAGCACTAATAGTAGGTGGAATAAATCTAGCAGTATTTACAGTAGAGCCACATTGGCCATCCTTACTAGTATGGGGTTTTGTCGCACTCTTACTTGGTTATATCCCACTGAGGGAGATACTTGCTGAAAAAACAAAGTAAAAAAGAAAAGATAATCATAGAGGAGTTTCTAAATTTTAAACCAGTTAGAGAAAACTTTGAATGGTTTAAAACAGATGAGAATCTAGTTAGAATAGTGGTACCAAAATTCAAAAGTAAACTGGGTAAGAAATTTTGTAAACTACTTGGCAAAGATGATACATTTACAGCAAATCTTGACGAAATAGGATCTTTGGTATGGGAAAACTGTGATGGAAAACATACAGTAAAAGAAATTTTAGAAATTCTAGAAAAAAAGTTCCCCAAGGAGGAAAATATGTTGAATCGCCTCATACTTTTTCTTCAGCAAATGAGGAAACTAAAATACATTAATTACTAACTTAATCTAGCTTTCTTAACAATCAATCTCCCATGATCTCTTTTCCACTCAATCTCTATATCTTCTAAAACTATCTTCCTCTTAAAGATCGGTCCATCTAAAACAAGTGTTTCATATTCCCCACCCTCCCCAGCCATGTTTATTTTATATTTCTTATGGAGGGAAGCTAAATCCTTGATACAATTTTCATCAATGGTTCTACCTAGCCAAGATTTATCTAGACCATTTGCTGAGACACTTACTATTACAACTTTAAAGCCAGCTCGTAATTCTTCTTCTAAAAGTTGTTTTTGATTTTTATGCCAAATTGGAGTAAATGATTTTATTCCTATCTCATGGCATATTTTCTCTATCCTTGTTCTTTGGTATTCTGAGGATATTGCACCACTTATTACACCATCTATATCAAGTTTTTCTAGGATACCTTTCATATCATCCAATTCTTTCTCCTTTTCACCTGGCGTCGATTTATAAGCTATAGGAATATCTAAGGCTTTGGCTAACAGTCTAGTAAGATGGATATTCACCCCATGAAACATCCACGAATCAATATTTTCAGGCATAAGAGAGACAAGATGGAATACATCCCAACCATATTGTTGCGCAATATATATTGAATATATTGAATCCTTTCCACCTGAAAATAATGCTGCAACCCTCATAGACAATAGGTATAATACGTTATCCAAATAAACTTATTTCCATGAATTTAGATTATTTCTACAAATTCAAAACTAATTTAAGGTTATATATCATTCAAAATTACAGTGAATCAAACATGAGAATAGGATTAATTAGCGGGCATGAAATAAAAGGACTAAAAAAATCTCAAATCATTGAGGTAGAAACAGAATATGATAAAATTTTTGTTACTGCCTCAAAGCTAGCTAAACATGATGTATTTTCTATAAAAAGGCATGGTAAAGAATCCAATATTCCACCCCATAAAATAAACTACAAAGCAAATATTCAGGCTTTAGTTAACTGTGGTGTTAAAAGAGTAATAGCGTTAAATACTGTTGGATCTTTAAAAGAGAATATTGAACCTGGAGACGTTGTTGTCCCTCATGATTTCATTGATTTTACAAAAAGGAGAGATTATACATTCTATGATAATAAAAGATTTCATATAGACATGAGTAACCCTTTCTGCCCAGAACTGAGAGAGCTTATTTATGAAAACGCTAAAAAAATCAAAAAAACAGGGGTACATAATAAAGGGATTTACCTAGTAACGGAGGGACCAAGATTAGAGACTATCTCAGAGATAAGAATGTTCTCTAACTTCAGTGATATAGTTGGCATGACTCTCATCCCAGAACTAGTGCTAGCCAGAGAAAAAGGATTATGCTATGCATCTTTGTGTATAGTATCTAATATGGCTGCTGGACTGCAGAATGTATTAAAAGCAGATGATATAATAAAAATAAGTAAAGAGCAAGGAGAAGTAATATCGAAAATAATAGTTTCAACAATAGAGAACATGGACGATAGGATAAAATGCAACTGTGCAAATGCAATAAAAGGTGCAGAGATATGAAAAACAAGTATGAAATAATAGAACATACAGCGGATGTTGGTATAAGAGCATGGGGAACAACTCTTGCAGAGTCCTTTGAAAATGCTGCTAAGGGTATGTTCGCTATTATCACTAACAATTCTAAAATAGATAAAATAGGTGAATATGAAATAGTACTAGATGCTGATGATGCCGAACAGTTGCTAGTGGATTGGCTTTCTGAGCTTTTATTTTTAAATAGTGCCCAAAATCTTGTATTTGGAGCTTTCAAAGTCGAGCTTGATAATAACTATAGACATCTACATGCTATAGTGGGTGGTGAAAAATATAATAGAAAAAAACATGGTTACGGGACAGAGATAAAAGCGATAACATATCACATGTTAAAAGTAGAAAAGAAGCCACCATATACTGTAGAGGTTTTGTTCGATATCTAAGGAAATATTTATATGGATAATGCTGATTCAGTTTAAAACAATTGTTAAGTGATAAGATGGTTGAAGAAAAAATAACAAAGGATATGATCATAAGCGAAGTTCTCAATAAATATCCAGAAACAATTCTCGTTTTCTCGAAATTTAATATAGGTTGTGCAGGTTGTTTTGCAGCAGCATTTGAAAAAATAGAGGATATCGCTAAAGTTCATGGAACAGATTTGAAGGAGCTACTCAAAGAGCTTAACGAGGTAATAAAGAAGAGGAAATAATTTTTTTAACCCTATTAATATCTTTTTTATTCAAGGTGAAATAATCTGAGGAAGATTGTAACTTGTCCATATTGCTCATTCAAATTTGACATTAGTTACGGTAGGATATTTGCCTGTAAAGGATGCCCTTCCTCTTTTATTGGTGAATGTAATCTTGCTAAGTGCCCAGGGTGTGGCAAAGAATTTGAGATAAATTTTTAGGTTTACCGAAATTTTTTTATAGGGTTAAACTATACTTGAACCGTCTTTTGGGGTTAAAATGGCTAAAAATATAGTACCATTATTAAAGCTTAGAGAGGGAGAAGAGGGAAAGATAGTAGACCTCAAAGGAGGCTTTGGCTTCCAAAGAAAAATAAGGGTAATGGGTCTCCGAGAGGGGAAAAAAATTAGAGTAATTTCCATACAACCAGTTGGAGGACCCATAACCGTAGGGGTAGGTAGTAACATAGTTACAATTGGTAGAGGAATGGCACAGAGAGTTTTTGTAGAGGTAGATCAACAATGAAGAAGATTATTTTGATGGGTAATCCCAATGTTGGTAAAAGTGTAATATTTTCTAGACTCACTGGTGCAAATGTTATTGCATCAAATTATCCCGGTACAACAGTTGATTTTTCTAAAGGATCTATGAGGTTAATGGGAGAGAAATATGAAATAATAGATGCCCCAGGCACATATTCTCTAACCCCCACAAATAGAGCTGAAGAAGTAGCTTTAAAACTTTTCAAAGAGGGAGACATAATAATAAATGTAGTTAACGCCACTAATTTAGAAAGAAATCTTTACCTGACGTTAGAGATATTGGAGAAAAAAAAGCCAACAATTGTTGCATTAAATCTATGGGATGAAGCAAAGCATACTGGTATAAATATAGATGTTGAGAAATTGGAAAAAATTCTTGGAGTGCCCGTAGTACCTACAACTGCTTTGACCGGAGAGGGTATAAAAGAGTTGATTTCCAGAATAAAAGAAGCTAAAATACCACAAACCAAATCAAGTAGTGAAAAAGAAAGATGGGCTAAAATAGGAAAAATAATAAAATCTGTCGAAAAAGTAGAGCATAGACATCATACCATCAAAGAAACTATATCAGATGCTACTATCAAACCAGTTACAGGAATACCACTGGCTTTTATTATAATAATAGCGAGTTTCTGGATTGTAAGATTTATTGGTGAAACCTTGGTTAATTATATATTTGATCCGATTTTTCAAATCTATAAACCCATTGCATTGCAGATCAGTCACTTACTTGGACCAGGGATATTACATGATATAATCATAGGCAGACTAGTAGATGGCGACATTAGTTTTATGGAATCCATGGGGCTGTTTACAACTGGGATATATGTACCATTTGCAGCTGTTTTGCCATATATAATCGCATTTTATCTAATACTTTCGATATTAGAAGACTCAGGATATTTACCAAGATTGGCAACACTTGTAGACAATGTATTTCATAAACTCGGGATGCATGGACATAGTATTGTAACAGTATTCCTTGGTTTAGGTTGTAATGTTCCAGGAGCATTATCTACAAGAATACTAGAAACAAGGAAACAGCGTTTTATTTCTGCTACACTCCTAGCCATCTCTGTACCCTGTATGGCTCAGACAGCAATGGTCTTTGGCATATTGGGTAGATACGGTCTTCAATACATACTGATAGTATTCTTAACGCTTATGATTCTATACCTGTTAATGGGGATATTATTAAACAGAATCACTAAGGGTGAGAGCCCGGAGATATTCCTAGAAATCCCCCCATATAGAAGACCTAGTGTTTTAGCTACCCTGAAGAAAACCTGGATGAGAATCAGATGGTTTTTAAAAGATGCTATACCATGGCTATTCTTAGGAGTAGTATTAGTCAATGTATTATATTCTATTGGTTTCATCGACTGGATTGGAAATTTATTTGCACCTATCATAGAAGGAATACTTGGTCTATCAAAAGGTGCAACCACAGCATTACTTGTAGGCTTCCTAAGAAAAGATCTTGCTGTAGGTATGCTACTACCACTAAATATGACCCCTAACCAGCTTGTGATAGCTGCAACAATACTAACAATATATTTCCCATGTGTAGCCACCTTCA
>Ga0164318_10007463_pt1 | contig 10593 bp, 7 predicted proteins | sample GuaBasSedimGuay9_FD_113734 | JGI IMG/M metagenome (GOLD analysis project Ga0164318, IMG submission 113734) | Subseafloor sediment microbial communities from Guaymas Basin, Gulf of California, Mexico - Guay9, Core 4571-4, 0-3 cm | ecosystem: Environmental > Aquatic > Marine > Hydrothermal vents >...
ATAAATAAACTGCGGAAGGGGCGAGATTCGAACTCGCGGAACCCGTTAAGGCTCTCCGGTTTTCAAGACCGGTACATTAAACCGCTCTGTCACCCTTCCACCGTGTTCAGAACAAAATAGGACCAGCGTGCGACGACATATTCAATTGCTCTGCTGATTTTCCACAATTTGCGATAAATATCAACAACTTCTCTTAAATAAAATAACATTATGCTAATTATTTGGCAATACTTGCAAAATGTATTTTTAAATCTTATTGGCAATATGCCTGCCATTGTGATAAAATTATTAAAATAGATCAATAAATAATTTTATGTTTTTAAATTTTCTATCCGCCGCTATTTTGCTTGCAGTTTTTACTTTATCAATTTGCCTGCGAGCAAATCACGGAAAGGGTTTTGACAAACAGCCACTGAGTTATTATCTCACAGTTATAATTCCGCAAAGCATCTTCCTATCTGTAATATTTGTTTTCTTTATAGCGTTTGAAAACGGTTTTATGGCATATCTTATTTTGGGGATACTGGTTTACGCGATTGGTTTCTTCGTACGGCTGAAAGCATTCAGCGATCTTAAAAATAATTATAATGTTTCAAAAGAAAAAATGTCAAATAGGATAACAACAGACGGAATTTATAACTATGTCAGACATCCGCTATATCTGGGAACTCTGCTTATTTATCTGGGCTTTTGCCTGATGATTTTTTCAAAAGCGGGAATTATACTTTATTTTATTTTTTTAGTTCCAATGTTTTTAATAAGAATAGAAGAGAAAGAGGAAGAGGAGTTTGCAAAAGATATGAAGTATCAAAAATACAAAGAAAAAACCTCCCGACTGATTCCTTTTATTTATTGATACTCAGCTTCAAATCAAGCACATTCATTTGTAATTCCCTGTTTCCATTCCATTCGTTTATTTCAAGTTGGAAAACAACATCAACAAAATCGCCCCAGCGGAGTCCCGGTTTTTTGTCGGGCATTTCTTCCGCCATTTTTCCCAGGCGAAATCCAATCGCGCTGAAATATTTTACTTTTGCGCTTTCCTTAACAATTGCTTTAAAACAAACTTTCAAATGCGCGTCATTCGCCCCAACTGTCCTAATTTCATGAACTTCAAGTTTCTCAGCCAAAAAAACCGGTTTCCTGTTGCCAAAACCAAACGGATTAAATTTATCAATCTCGTCATTTAACTGCCAGTCAATTTGATTATGTTCTATTTTGCAATCAATATTAATTATCGGAACCAAATCCTCTTTTTTTAATGTTTTGTCGGCGAGAAGATTCATTTTTTTTCTGAATTTTTCAAAATTTTTGTTTTCTATTTTAAGTCCTGCTGCCTGTGAATGCCCGCCGAATTCAATCAAAATATCTTTGCATTTTTCAATTGCTTCTATCAAATTGAATTTCGGAATACTCCTTCCGGATCCGGCAATCTTATCACCCTTTTCACTAAGGATCAAAAACGGTCTTGAATATTCATCCGCAAGTTTTCCGGCGACAAGCCCGACAACTCCGATTTTCCATCCTTCTTCAAATTCAACAACAACTTTTGGCAAGTTATTGCCATATTTATCAATTCTTTTTTTTATTTCCGTAATCATTTTTTCAGTTAATCTTTGTCTGCTTTGATTGTTTTTTTCAAGCATCAGAACAAGTTTTTCAGCTTCACTTTCTGAATTAGAAGATAGAAGCTGATACGATGTATTCGCATGATCCATCCGACCGGCGGCATTAAGACGCGGAGCAAGAACAAAACTTATCGTGTTCGTGTCAATAACTTTTTTCTCTATAACATTGCCATTCTCCTTAACTTTCAATCCAGTCTTTAAAATAAGTTTTTTTATCCCGACGCGTTTTGTTTTGTTCATAACAAGCAATCCATATTTTACCAGTGTTCTGTTCTCTCCGACAAGATTTACACAATCAGCAACTGTTCCCAGCGCAACCAGATCCAAAAGCCATTTTTCAAAACCGAGAGAAATTAGCTTGTAGGTTTTTGGCTTTTTAGCTTGTAGGTTTTTAAACAGTGCTTGCACAACTTTAAATGCTACACCAACTCCCGCTAATTCTTCAAAAGGATATTTGCAATTATTTTGATGCGGATTGATTATTGCTAAAGCGTTAGGAATTTTTTCCGGGATATGATGATGATCTGTCACTATCACATCTATTCCCAAATCATTCGCTGATTTGATACTGGTAAAATCTGAAGTTCCGCAATCAACAGTTATAATCAATCCAAATCCGTCTTTTTTAATTTTTTTGACCGCTTCATCATTCATTCCATATCCTTCCAATTCTCTATCCGGAATATAGATACCTATGAATTTCCGCGCTTTATTTTTTTTTATTCCGCTTATAGCTGATTTTATTTCCACCAGAGCGCTCACCATAATCAATGAAGAAGTTATTCCATCAACATCATAATCGCCGTAAACCAAGATCTTCTCATCTTTTTTGATCGCTTTATAAATTCTTGCAACAGCTTTATCCATATCTTTCATTAAATACGGATCGTGCAGATCCGCTTCATAGTCAGGATTAAAAAACTCATCAATTTGCGTTTGTGTTTTCAAATTTCTGTCCCACAAAAGTTGCAATGTAATTTCGGAAAATTCTGGAAATTCTCTGGCAAATTTTTTAGTATATTTTTTATTGATGATCCAATGTTTTTGCATAGAAGATGGTTATTAAAATTATAAGTTCTTGCTAATATACACCCCTCCCCCACCCCTGCGGGGTTGCCCCTCTCAAGAGGGGAATTTTTTCTTCGCTTTGCAAATTTTAAAAAAGCTATTCGCGAAGCAAACATGGCTTATTCCCCTCTTGAGAGGGGTAATTCGCAAAGCGGATGGGGCGTGTTTCTACGCAATCTTCCATTTGCTTGTCGCGAGAATAATAATGACAGTAACAGCAAGAAATAGCAAGTTTAAAAAAACGGATTTTTTTGTGAGCTTACTTTCTATTCTATCTTGTAAAATGTTCCAGAAAGAATAATATAAACACAATACTGTTGATCCAACAGTCAAATGATTCGCCGGTAGAAAACTCATTGCCCAAAATATTTCCGTAATAAGAAAACCGAAAAGGAAAGAATAGAACGCAAAAGTTTTATCTACGGAAGAAGCCATCAGATCTTTTGCTATTTTGTTTTTCAGAAAATTTATTTTGACAAGATAAAAAGTCAGAATTGACACTCCGACAAAAATTGTCATGAGCGCTATCCAAATTGGAAAATCAAGATCAATATAGATTCCATAAATACCGCTTGCTAAAAAAAACACTGAAAACAAAATAATCGTCTGATTCAAGTTAAACCCAAAATATAACGCTTTCTTGTTTATTGTTTTCTGATAGTCATATTTTTCCTGCTGGGAAAATAATTTATTTATCCCGACAAGAGTAAAAGCAAACAACAAAGAAGAAAATATGATATATGAATCCTGAGAATTATTTTTGCCCAAAGTGAGAAGAAACAAAATACTGCTTATTGTAAAAACAACCGCTAAAATAGCCGGAAGAATTCTATATCTGCTAACCCGGAAAGCGCTTATAACAGACACTAAAAACAAAACAATAAGCGCGAGATAAGACATTCCATCTTCATCAAGAAAAAATCTCATCGCCGCATAAAAAATTACAGCTGGGATTATGAATTTTAAGTGTTTTATTATATTCATATTTTTAGATTTTTAGGTTGTAGAATTATATGCGACATATCTATTGCAGGAACTGGCTTGCAACCATTTATTCTTTCCTTGAAATATTCCCCTCTTGAGAGGGGTAATTCGCAAAGCGGATAAGGTGTGTTCTGTATAATTTATGCCGGCACGATCAAAGTTCCTATTCCTTTCTTTCCTCTTAAGGATTTCTCTAAAATCCCTTGCTTTGAAATATTGATTATTTCTGATTCAATGCCAAAATTTGCTAACTTTAACAACTCATTTATTTTACCTCCCATTCCTCCCGTAACATCAACAGCTGTTGACGCATTTACGCAAAACTGTTTCACATTATGTTTGTTTATTTCCTTAATCAATTTTGCACCTTTATTTATTTTCGGATTTGCGTCAAACACTCCATCCACATCAGTCCCAACAATAACTTTTACAGCATTCAGTTTTTTGGCCAGATAATAAACTATCTGATCCCCAGACAAAATACTAAAACCAAGTTTGCTATCAGTTAAAATATCACCGTATAAAACCGGCGTTAATTCAAGTTTAAGTAAGTTTTTAATCATATCCAAATTGGCATTTTTCAATCTTCTGTTATTTAATGTCCACAGCGACGAGGGATGAACTGCCATCGTATTCAGTTTATTTTCCATTAATGTTTTTATAACTTTAGTATTCAGCTTTTCAAGATCTCCACGCAACAATGGTATCACTTTAACTTGCTTTTTGTTTTTGAATCCGTCATTCAGTTTAAATTTTCCAGCTATAATATGCCCGAATGATCCAACTCCATGAATTATGATAATGGAAAATTTCTCTTTTTTTTGAGCGCGCGATAATTCCAAAGACAACCTCTCCAGATTTTTTCTATTAACCATTTTTCTTCCACTGCTCTTATGTGTTATAACAGAACCGCCGAGCTTGAGAATTATTAGTTTGTTTCTTACAGACATAAATTTGGATTGTGGGTTATAGTTTTCCGTGTCCTGAAATTTATGATTCGTTGGCTCCAGTCTCCGCGATAAGTTCAACATTATTATTTTCTAGGAGGAAATAATTTTTTTATATGTTTCTCTGTATTTGGATATTTAGGAATAACATCTATTGCTGTCCATTCTACTTCCTTAATAAAACTTATATCCCTAAAAGCATAAATTAGCTCTTCACAAAATTTTACTTTTTCGTTCATTTGTATCCCAGAGATTTCTTTTCCATCTCCCGCTATCGTTCCTTTGGGAAAATTGACCATGCAAGTGCAAAGTCCAGGAAATTTACTTGCCATAATTTCCACGCTTTTATATTCATCAGGATTTATAAAACGGTTTGTATTAATACAAAATAGAATTGGGGGATTAATATTGTTCTCTTTTGCAAACTTATCCAAATTATCAAGATGTGGAAAATGTAATAATATTTGCAAAGTATAATAAAGTTCTAATGTAGAAATAACAGCACCAGTAGCAAAATGCTTATTAGGATAAGTTAAACCATGAATTGTAGGGTTCCTAACTCCTTTAGTAATAAGACAATTATCAAAAATGGCTTCTGAAATTATTTTTTTATCAAAAAGAAAGCCAAACCTTTCTTCATCTGAAATATTTCTACCATGGATAAATTTATTTGGTGCATTTATTTTTTTGAGCGCTTGAAAAATCAGGTAATCAATAAGCATTTTGCTGTGTACAACAGCATCAGAAAAATGCTCTTTTTCCATATCCTGAATAACATCTCCAATTTTACTAATTAATTTTCCAAATTTACTAAATTCTTCTCTATTCATTTAAATATTTTATTTGTAATAAATACTTTTTATTTTCATCATTAGTTATATGTCTCCTGACCTGAACCAGATATTTCTAAAAACATCAGCCCAAGAAACATCCGGTTCAAGTCAGAGACATTGAACCAACAGCATTATTAGTAATATTGCGTCTGGATTTCTGCCTCCGCAGGAATGACAGATACAGTTTACTACCCAAAAACAATCTCCTCTTCCTTCGCGTCAATCTTAACAACATCTCCTTCTCCAACTTTCTTTTCAATAATCCGCAAAGCCAGTTCGTCCAGAATTTCGCTTTGAATAACTCTTTTCAATGGTCGCGCGCCGTAGTTCGGTTCATAACCCTTTTTGGCAATCAAGCTTTTCGCTTCTTCCGTAACTTTAATTTTAACACCGTTTTTCGCCAGCCTTTTAGCAACAACCTCTAGTTGCAAATCTACGATTCGCGCTATTTCTTTTTCGTTTAAAGCATGAAAAACCACTATCTCATCAATTCTATTTAAGAATTCCGGCTTGAAATGATCTTTCAATTCCGCCATTATTTTTTGGTCAAACTCTTTTTCTTTGGAACTTTTTTTCTTGCTGCGATTGACAAACCCCACGGATGAATATTCCTGAATAACATCGTTCCCGATATTTGAAGTCATTATGATTACTGTGTTTTTGAAGTTAACAGTCCGTCCTTTTGAATCGGTCAGCCGTCCATTGTCAAAAATTTGCAGAAAGATATTGAAAACTTCCGAATGGGCTTTTTCAATCTCGTCAAAAAGCACAACGGAATACGGCCTTTTCCTAATCGCTTCCGTCAGCCGTCCGCCTTCTTCAAAACCGACATAGCCGGGAGGAGAGCCGATCATCTTGGCAACCGCGTGCCGTTCCATATATTCACTCATATCTATTCTGATTATCGCGTCTTCGTCATTGAACATAAATTCCGCCAGCGCTTTTGCCAGTTCTGTTTTTCCAACTCCGGTCGGTCCCATAAAAATAAATGATCCAATCGGCTTGTTTTCTTCCGCGACTCCCGCTCTGCTTCTCCGCACCGCGTTGGAAACAACCTCAACCGCTTTTTTTTGTCCGATAATTCTTTTGGAAATTTCATCTTCCATTCGCGCAAATTTTTCCGATTCTTCTTCTATCATTTTTGTAACCGGAATTCCCGTCCAGCGTGAAACAACTTTGGCAATATCCTCCTCGCTCACCTCTTCTTTCAAGATTGGTCTGCTTCCCTGAATTCTGACAAGATTTTTTTCTTCGCTTTTAATTTTCTTTTCCAGCTCCGGAATCTTCCCATACCTGATCTCGGCAACCTTCTGTAATTCCGTATTTCTTTCGGCAATTTCCGCGTCTTGCCTTAATTGATCAATTTCCTTTTTTGAATTTCTTATTTTCAAAATTATTTCTTTTTCATTCTTCCACTGCACCTCAAGATCTTTGCTTTTTTCTTTTAGATCAGCAATTGTTTTTTTAAATTCTTTCAATTTTTCTTTGGCGTCTTTGCTTTTCTCTTTTTCCAGCGCTTTTATTTCAATCTCGTGTCTTCGCAATTCTCTTTTTAGACTATCAAGCTCAGTCGGCATACTGTCTATTTCCATTCGCAGAGCCGACGCCGCTTCGTCCATTAGATCAACCGCCTTGTCTGGAAGAAACCGATCCGCGACATAACGATGAGACAAAGTTGCCGCACTGACCAGCGCTGAATCCATAATTCTCACTCCGTGATGCACTTCGTATTTTTCTTTTATCCCTCTTAATATTGAAATCGTGTCTTCCACGCTCGGCTCATTGACATAAACCGGCTGAAATCTTCTCTCCAATGCCGCGTCTTTTTCTATATATTTTTGATATTCTTTCAGTGTTGTCGCGCCAATTGAATGCAGCTTCCCTCTCGCCAGCGCCGGCTTCAGCATATTTGAGGCGTCCATTGATCCTTCCGACGCGCCCGCTCCGACCAGCGTATGCAATTCGTCAATAAACAAGATCACTTTTCCGTTTGATTGCTCAATTTCTTTCAAGACCGCTTTCAGCCGCTCTTCAAATTCGCCTCTGAATTTTGTTCCGGCAACGAGCGAACCAAGATCAAGCGCGACGATCTCCTTATTTTTCAATGATTCCGGCACATCGCCGGCGACTATTCTTTGTGCCAGCCCTTCCACAATTGCGGTCTTTCCCGTTCCCGCTTCACCGATCAGCACAGGATTATTTTTTGTTCTTCTGGAAAGAACTTGCATCACTCTTCTTACTTCATTGTCTCTGCCAATAACCGGATCTATTTTTTCCTCTTTGGCAAGCTTGGTCAGATTTTGCGCATATTTTTCCAGAACCTGAAATTTGCTTTCCGGCTCCGTGTCCGTAACTCTTTGCGCTCCCCTGACATCAACAAGAATTTTTAAAATATTTTCATAAGTTACATTAAACTTACCAAGCAAGTTTTTTATAGCGCCATTTACTTCGGTCATTGCCAACAAAATATGCTCGGTGCTTATAAAATCATCTTTCAGTTTGACAGCTTCTTTGTCCGACCCTTCCAAAATCTGTCCCAGATACGGCGTTAAAAATACTTGCCCGACAACTGGCGGAGTCGCTTCAATTTTGGGAATTTTTTTAATCTCCACATCAATTTCCGCTTCCAGGAAATTTATCTGGACATCCAGTTTGTTAAGAATTGACGAAACAACACCGCCTTCCTGCTTGATCAGCGCGAAAAGCAAATGCGCCGCATCAACCTGCTGCTGTGAATAATCACCGGAAATTTTCTGCGCGGAAGCGATCGCCTCCTGCGACTTTGTCGTAAATCTGTTTGGATTGATCATATAATTATTTTAGATTTTAGAATTGATATTCTTAGAACTTCCTCACTTTTCTGTCATTCCGGAAAATTTCGGAGCGTAGCACTGATCTTCATCAGCATAAACTCCGAAATTTATCCGGAATCCAGTAAGTCTCCCGTTGGTTCAGGTCTCTGACCTGAACCTTTTATTTCTATCAACTTAATTTATAAATCACTACTGTTTTTAAATTCACAATGACTATAAAATTACAAAAAGACAAAAGTTTTTTAATTGCGCTTTAAGAAATATTTGGTTCAGGACAAAGTCCCGAACCAATACTGAAAAATCATAAACTTTATTTACGCGGACATAGTCACGATCTATGTTTACACAAGGGACTCCGGTCAGAAGACTGGAGCCAACTACACAACACCTCAAAAAATAAATTCCATCCACTTTCATTTTATCTTTTTAAAAAATAAAAGTCAAAGTGTGTCTGATCACTTTATGGATATCACAACATTCTCCCTCTCCTTTTTTCCCTCTAAAATATATTTAATACAAGTATAAATAAGTGATCATAAGAAATATGTTAACGGTAAAAACGAGGGGATTGAACCCAGAGAGAGACTTTAATTTATAAAGTATTCATTCCTTCTTCAATCATTGTTTCTTCAATTGTTTCATCCACAAGTTTTATCTCTTTAGTTACTTGTTTTTGTTTCCAAGTTCCTTTCATAAACCAAACTATTGCTATAATTGCAGCTATAACATTTGTTATCGGAAAAGCTATCCACAAACCAATTTCTGCAAGAGCCGTATGTTGTGATAATATATATGCCAAAGGAAATCTTAAAACCCATAATGAAACAATAGATAGAACCATTGATGTCATTGTATTTCCCGATCCCCTAAACAATCCGTTCAACGACATCTCAATACCAATAAAGCCAAAAGATAAAGCCATTATCTTAATAAATAAAGCGCTTGATTTGATTGTTTCTATTTCTCCCGGAATAAATATTGCAGAAATTTGTTTTGCGAATAAAAACATTATTATTCCAATAATTGTTAAAATTATGAAACCCATAAACGCGCTTAATTTTACTGTTTTTTCTACTCTTTCTGTCTTTCCCGCGCCAATGTTTTGCCCTACAAGCGTAGATGTTGCCATAGATAAACCCATTGCGGGAATAAGAACAAAACTTAGTATTCTGCTTCCGATACCATAAGCAGCAAGAGTAAATGTCCCAAATGAAGCAACTAGTAAAGTCAGAGCGGTCATTCCCAAAGCTCTTGTTGAGTGTTCAATAGAAGCAGGAAATCCGAGCTTAAACATTTTTTTTATTAAAAGCCAATCAGGATTTATATCATTTAAGCGCAATTGAATTTGATATTTTCCTTTTAATAACAATACTATTCCTATTATTGCCGCTAAACCTTGTGTCCCAATAGTTGCAACCGCCGCCCCGGCAACACCAAACGCAGGAATAAAACCATAACCAAAAATAAATAAAGGATCAAGAATAAAATTCAATAATACAGTTCCAAGAACAATATACATCGGCGTCTTAACATCACCGACACCGTTCATCAAAGATTGAAAAACCATATAAGTAAACATAAAAATCATTCCGATAAAAGATATTTTCATATATAAAACAGCGCTTGAAAAAACAGCTGTTTCAACGCCCATCAAACTAATAAAAAAAGGAGATAAAACATAACCGATTGTTGCAAGAATAATCGAAATTAAAACAACCATTAACATTGTTTGAGAAGTGATATGGTCAACAGCCTTTTTATTTCCTCTTCCTTTGTATTGGGAAACAAGGATCGTTCCTGCCATCGCCAATCCGCCCCCCAGAGAAATAATAAAAAAGATTATCGGAAAACTAATTGAAACAGCGGCAACAGCAACTGTTCCCAGTCTTCCAACCCAAAAAGTATCAGTCAATTGATAAACAGTTTGCAAAATATTAGCAAATATGATGGGCACAGATAATGTGATTAGAGATTTTAGGATTGGACCTTCTGTTAAATTATTTTTTATTTTCATATTTGTCTTCATATTACAAATCAAAGTTATTGCTATTATATAAATTTTCCCCTTAGGTTTGAATCATTTTCGCAACAGAGTAGAGAAAGTACCAATTATCTTCCTCTTTTGTTTTTAAAAAATGACCAACGGAAATATACCCCAAGGGCATTTCCTGCGGGGTATCTTTATGGTACAAATTTATTCCCCTTTTTTAGAAAGTGTATCATATTTTTCACTTAAATTCATTTTGATAGGTTTTTTCTTAATAATCATAAATTTGATTTTTGTTTTAGATTTTGGGCAGAGGGGTCAGGAGTGAATGCC
>Ga0164318_10007464_pt1 | contig 10592 bp, 6 predicted proteins | sample GuaBasSedimGuay9_FD_113734 | JGI IMG/M metagenome (GOLD analysis project Ga0164318, IMG submission 113734) | Subseafloor sediment microbial communities from Guaymas Basin, Gulf of California, Mexico - Guay9, Core 4571-4, 0-3 cm | ecosystem: Environmental > Aquatic > Marine > Hydrothermal vents >...
ACTTGCTTAAAATAGGCAATACAGATATTAAAAATATCACAGAACATCTATACTAGAGCCTTTTTTAATTCTAATAGGAGTACCCGCTAAGCAGCTTTTCGGAGTGCCGTCAAGATTAGAGTTTATAACAAACTCGTATTGATTGCAAATATACTAAAAACGGTTTAAAATTTGACTTTTGGAAAGTACTTTTATCCTGATTGTCAGCAAGTTTAACCATTTAACAATATAACAATTTAACCATTTAAAGTATATATCAAAGCAACTTATTAATTTCCATATCTACAAGTTCCCAGCTTGAAATCAAAGAATCAATTTTTTCGTTAAATAAATGCTTGCCTTTTAAATTTAACGACATTTGCTCTATTTGTTTTGCCACTTCAGATAAATCATCCCGACCAATATATTTAAATGTTGATTTCATTGAATGTGCAAGCAGTCTTAAGTTTTCAAATTGTTCATTTTTAAAAGCTGATTTTAAACTCTCTAGCTGTAAAGGTATTTCCTTTAAATAAGTTAAAAGAGTTTTATTTATTTTAGAACGATCATTTTTAAAAAGATTTTCAAAAAAGCTCAAGTCTAATATCAAATTGGATTTTTCTTCTTTTTTCTTCTTTTTCTGTACAGAATTTATTTGATTTAAGCTTTTAACATGGGTTAATTTATGAATCTTTTCAATTAGCTTTTTTGGATTAATTGGTTTAGATAAAAACTCATTCATTCCAGCCAATTTTCCTTCTTCAATTTCCTTTTTTATTGCATGGGCAGATAAACCCAATATAGGTATTTCACACTTGGGCTTTGTAAGTTTTTCTCTTATATATTTTGTTGTTTCATAACCATCTAATTCAGGCATCCTGACATCCATAATAATTAAGTCATAATCTTTTACTTTAAGCTTTTTTAGAGCCTCTCTCCCATTTACAGCTTTATCAATTTTTACTTTATTAGCATATACAGTAAGTGTATCAATCAATAAAATCATATTTAGTGGGTCATCTTCAACTGCAAGAATATTTAACTCATTTTCAATTTTCTCTTGCTGCCCTTCAGAAGTTAATCTTTGCTGCTCTTTGTTTAAATTAATATTACCTATTGGTAAAGTAAATGAAAAAGTTGTTCCAATATTTAATTCCGATTCGTACCAAATTTCCCCACCAAGTTTTTGAACAAGGTGTCTGGTTATTGATAATCCGAGTCCTGTACCACCCGGATTTTTAATTTTTTTATTGACAATTTGGCCAAACCTGCTAAAAATAAGCTCTCTTTTATCCATAGGAATACCAATTCCCGTATCTTTAACATAAAATTGTAAGTAATCTTTACCCGGCTTTATATATCCAAACTCAATAGAACCTGTCTTTGTGAACTTTAATGCATTGCCTAAAAGATTTATAAGAATCTGGTTAAACCGAAAAGGATCAGTATAAATAGCTAAATTTGGATCAGGGTCTGCCATTTTTAAAAGAAGTTCAATATCATCCCCTTTGTTTTCTTTTTCCTTTTCAAATGCTATTTTTAGTTCATTCAAAATTTTATTTACATAGCAAATGTCTTTCTCAATATCAATTTTACCAGCTTCAATCTTTGAAACATCAATAATATCACGAATAAGATTTAAAAGATTATTTGCACTATTTGTAATATACTCGCTATACTCATGCTTTTGAATATCTGATATTTCCTTATTGATAAGTAAGCGTGAAAAACCCAGAATGGCATTTAAGGGTGTACGTATTTCATGCGACATATTAGCAAGAAAAGCAGATTTTAACTGATCTGCATCTTCAGCTCTTTCTTTAGCATTTTTTAATTGTTCTTCTGAAATCCTTTGGGCTGTAATATCCTGAACAATACCCATTAACTTCACTACAACATCATCATTATTTTCTACTGGTTTTACAACAACTTTTATCGTAATCTTATTGTAATCAGATGGTCGTGTAAACGAAATAACAAAATCAGTCTCCTTCTTCGTATCAATAATCAGTTCCAGCTTATTTTTAATCAGATTAGCTTTATCAGTATCAAACAGCCTGTTTAGCAAATCATTTATTAACAAGTTCGCACTTCTTTCCAAGCCCACTATTTCTAATGCTTCATCAGATAAAATGAGTTCTTCTGTTTCATATAAATAATCCCAAAATCCAAGTCTGGCCACCGAAACCGCAATTTTTATATGGTCTTTTAAGTCCGTAAGTTCCTTTTCAAGCTTATTTATTATTCTTGATTGATTTTTCACAATAATTTATTAGTTATACCAAGATTAGCACACTATAAAATAGTATTCGTCTATAAAGTCAATGATTTTTCATTGTTTTTGTTTTTTACAATTTTGAAACAATATCAGTATTCAGTTCTCTGTAGGCAAACTTTGCAGAAATATACTGTAGACTGGTTACTGCCAACTTATTCGTATAATAAGATAAGTTTCAAATACAAAAAATCATATAATTCAAGACATTATGGACAAACTCTAAATATGAATATTACAAAGCTAATGGATTTTATAAACATAAAAAATAAAATTAGTCTTGCCAAATGGCTCATTAAGTATAGAGTACGGCTTAATTTTTGCATTGAGGATGAACAAAATCATTATCGTTATATATGAGGAGTCTTAAATATGCTGTATTGCTTTTATTCTTTAGCACTTTTCTTCAAAATGTGGCTACATCACAAATTGATAGTTTAAAAGCAGAATTAACAGAAGCTGATACCGAACTAAGAGTTGAGTTATACATTGAAATCTCGCAACAATATGTACAAAATAAGCCAGACAGCGCCTATAAATATGCAATACTTGCACAAAACCTAAATAGGATCAACAATATTCAAAACGAAGAATTATCCATATTACTATCTGAAATTTACATTAAAAAAAAGCAATATAAACTGGCAACTTCTTATTTACAAGATGTTTTACAATTAGCCGTTGAAGAAAATGATTCTTTTAAAATAGTTAATCTCAAAAATCGTATAGGAAGCCTTTATCTAACACTCGAAAAATATAACAAAGCCTTAAGTAAACATATTGATGCTTTGAAAATGGCAAAAAAAACTAATAATAAAAGAGCAGAGGCTGATGCACTAAATTATATTGGGATTATCTTTTATCATTTAGAGAGTTATGAAGATGCTCTAATCTATTATGATAGAGCCCTGAGCATACTAATAGAAATGAAAGACACAATTGGGGTATCATATATTTATAACAATCTTGGCGAGGTTAATAAAAAACTAGGACATTATGATGAATCGCTGGATTTTCACAGAAAATCACTTGAAATTAAGAGGAACAATAATTTTGTAAACGGTATTGCTATTTCATTTAATAATATTGCTGAAGTATATGAATTACAATATAATTTTGAGTATGCAATTATACATTATCAAAATGCCCTAAGTTTAAGAGAGGAAATTAATGACCGAATAGGTATTATTGAATCCACAACGAAGCTGGCTAGAGTTTACAGAAAAATTAGCAAGCTTAAAAAAGCAAAAACTCTTTTGAACAAATCGCTAATACTAGTCAATAACAAAACTCCTTTAAAACTTTTATCGGATATAAACAAAGAACTATCGCTAAGCTACGAAATGGAAGGGGATTATGATTCAGCATTTAAATTTTATAAAATTTACAGTGCTCTTGAAGACTCAATTACAGGAAACAGATATAACAATGAGCTTTATGAGATGCGGATAAACCTGGACAATAAGAATAAAGAGGCTCAAATAAAAAGGTTGGAAGAAGAAAAAAGAATTGAACAAAAAGCATTATCACGTCAAAAAGAAATAACCATATATGCCTACATTGCTTTGTTTATAGTGCTAATTTTAATATTACTAATATTTTGGCAATATAAACTTAGAGCAAAAATGCTGTCTAATCTACGTGAAAAAAACATTTCGCTTAAAACAACAAAAAAATCACTAATTAAGGAAAAAGCAATTATAAATTCAATTTTGGATTCAATTCCCCACCCAATTTTCTACAAAGACATTGAAGGCAACTATCTTGGAGCAAATCCTGAATTTTATAAACACACAGGTATAGATAAGAATAATCTTATTGGAAAATCAGAATTTGATTTCTATCCCGAAAAGCTTGCTCTTGAATTTGAAAAATCTGATAAAGTGATTGTTCAAAGCAAAGTTCCTTTCCAAAACCTTAATTGGGATATCTCAGATAAAGGAAACAACGTTTTATTTGATACAATTAAATCACCTTTCCTTGACCTTGATGGCAATGTAATAGGTATTGTTGGTGTAAGTTTTGATATTACTGATCGGCATAACTTTGAGCAAGAGTTAAAAAAAGAAAAAGAAAAAGCAGAAGAAGCAGACCGGGCAAAATCAGTTTTTCTGGCTAATATGTCACACGAAATTCGTTCACCAATGAATGCTATAATTGGTTTTAGTGATATTTTAATTCAGAAATTACAATCAAATAAAACAGAAGTTGAATATTTGGGTTATATTAAACAAAGTGGTAATAGTTTATTAAGCCTTATTGATGATATTATAGATATTGCTAAAATTGAAGCAGGTCAGCTTAAACTTAGAAAAGATCCATTTGGTTTAAACAACCTCATGAATGAATTACTTGTTTCGTTTCAAACCATTGTCTCGCAATTAGAAAAAGACAATATCTCCATTAAGCTAAACATTCCTGATGATTCAGACAATCTGGGTTTAAACTCTGATGAGATGCGCTTAAAACAGGTTTTAACAAATTTTTTAAGTAATGCTGTTAAATTTACTGATAAAGGAGTAATTGAATTTGGCTATCAATTACTTCCCAATAACAAAATTTTATTCTATACGAAAGATACAGGAATAGGCATATCCAAAGAGCAACAGGATGTTATTTTCAAAAGGTTTGGACAAGTAGAAGATACGTATACAAGAAATTATAAAGGTACTGGTTTGGGCTTAGCAATTTCGCAAAGCATCATAAATTTACTTGGTGGTGAAATATGGGTAGATTCGGAACAAAACAAAGGCTCTAACTTTTATTTTAAGATACCAGCTGATATTATGCACAATCAAAATATGAGTAAAGCACTAGTCCAATACGATCATTTTGATTGGAATAGCAAAATAATTTTGATAGTTGAAGATGATGAAATGAGCTCTAAACTACTAAAATCAATACTAGAAGACAGCTCTGCAAAGATTTTAGTCGTTAAGAATGGACAAGCGGCAATAGATTTAGTTAAAAAGCAGAATCTTGATCTAATATTAATGGATATTCAATTACCTGAACTAAATGGATTTGAGGCAACAAAAAAAATAAAAAGTATAAAAGAAGAACTACCGATTATAGCAGTTTCAGCCTATGCAATGCAAGAGGAAATTGATAAATCTAAAGAGTTTGGATGCGATCTATTTATAAGTAAGCCACTTGATATTAATTACTTATTAAATAAAATGGATGAATATCTAAATACTTAGAGTTTAAATGTCATTTTTTTTGTAATAATTTATTTTTTTACATTTTGATAAAAGTCAGTAATTCTCAGTGTTCAGTCGGCAACTTTCTTGTAGTACAGCATCTTTTCTGCCTACTGAGAACTGCGTACTCTCTAACAAATTAACAAGAAACCTTACTTAAATGAATATTCTCAACTTTATAGACACGCACTACTTAGAATATAAGCAAAAATTAACTTATCCATGATTTTTCACTTTTTGAGCTTTGAAATTATGTATTTGCTTAATTAATTATTAATTTCGTTTGTTTTTAACTTATTAATTATGGTTGACGGAATAAACCAATTATTAGCTGAAGAAAATGTACGGAAATTTAATCCCAACCCTATAACGCTTTCCTTTCGGGGTGAAGAAAGTGAACTTGAATATCATTTTTTATTTGAGTATGCTGCAAAATCTCTAAATCAACTTCGATTTGCTCTATTCTCAGCTTTAATTATCTATTCTCTATTTGGAATTCTCGATATTGCATTAATACCTGATTATGCAAATAAATTTTGGACAATCCGCTATTTAATAATTACACCGGTATTACTTGGTTTATTGATTTTTAGCTTTTCAAATTACTTTAAAAAAATTATGCAGCTTATATCTGCCGTTTTAGTTATTACAACTGCTTGTGGGGTATTAGGTATGATGTGGCTAGCTCCAGCTGATTTAAGCAACTACTATTTCCCGGGAATAACTCTGATATTAGTAATGAATTATGGCTTTATCAAAGAGCGATTTATTTGGGCAAGTTTTGCGGGAATAATTATAGTAAGCTTATATATTATATTGTCGTTTAGTGTTTTCAGCACTCCTTTTCTATTAAATATTATAAATAGTTTCTTCCTTGTTTTTGTCAATATTATAGGAATGTATATTGCCTATAATTTAGAATTAAACGCCAGAAAAAAATATTTCTCGAAGCAATTACTACAAATTGAACGCTCTAAATTAAAAACCTTAAGTTCCAGACTAGAGGCTAAGGTAAAAGATAAATCTGCTCAAATTGGCAATCTGAACAAAGAAATTCAAAAAGAAATGGGAAAGAATTCTTAATTTTAACAGAGATATAAACTTGAAAAATTTACTAATTAAATTATTTTAGCATGAAACTAATGAAAAAAATTCTAGTAATTATATTTTTTGTAATTGTACTATTATTGATAGGTGGATACATCTTTATTAATCACATTGCAACAAAAGGAATTCCTGATTATTCTACTGATATTCAGATAAAAGGCTTAAAGGATAAAGTTACCATCTATCGTGATGGTTTTGCTGTACCACATATTTATGCTAAAAACGACGAAGATTTATACCGTGCTACCGGATATGTGCTAGCGCAAGATAGGTTGTGGCAAATGGATTTACTTAGAAGAGTAACACAAGGCAGGCTTTCTGAAATTTTTGGTGAAGATATGATTAATGCAGACCAGCTATTAAGATCTTTAAGAATACCTGAAAAATCAAAAACCGTTATTGGTAAAACTAATAAGAAAATTGTTTTAGCACTTGAAGCTTTCGCCGATGGGGTAAATCAATATATTGAGGAGAATATGTCTAATTTACCCCCTGAATTTACTATATTAGGATATGAGCCTGAACTATGGAAGATTGAACATTCTGTTAACCTGATTGGATATATGGCTTGGGACTTGAGCTCACCGGCATGGGGTGCCGAAATAATACTTCATAAACTTAGCCAAAAGGTAGATTCAGTCAAATTTGCTGAATTATTACCTGACTTAAGCTTACATACTACTTTTGTTTACCCTGATAATAATACAGACTCACTTGAAATAAATATGCGTTCAGAATTACTATCGCAAAGTAGTAAAATTGAAAAATTAGGCTTGGATATTTTTGGTGGCAGTAACAATTGGGCAGTTAGTGGAAAAAAAAGCGCCACAGGTAAACCATTATTGTCCAACGATATGCACTTAGGTTTTGGTGCTCCAGGTATATGGTATCAAATACACCAACATGTTAAAGGAAGCTTAAATGTTACGGGTGTTTTATTGCCGGGTGCACCATTTATAATTGATGGTCATAATGAGCATATTGCATGGGGTATGACGAATGTAAGTGTAGATAATATTGATTTCTATATTGAAACGATTAATCCTGAAAATGAAAACCAGTATAAGCTAAATGGAGAATGGAAAGATTTAGAAATCCGAAAAGAAACAATTAAAATAAAAGGTGGTGAGTCTGTAGAAAAAACAACCCGTTTTACACATCGTGGACCAATTATTTCAAAATTTAAAAAACTTGAAAATAAAGTGGTTTCAATGCGATGGTCTGGCAATGATTATAGTAATGAACTTCGCTCAGTCTATCTGCTTGACCGGGCAACTAACTGGACTGAATTTAAAGATGCTTTAAGTTCTTTTATAGCACTGGGACAAAATGTTAATTATGCTGATATTGAAGGGAATATTGGTTTACAAGCCGCTGTTGGCATTCCGATTAGGAATGGTGATCCAAAAATACTTTTTCCCGGCGAAACTACAGAGTATGACTGGAAAGGCTACGTACCTTTTGACTCACTCCCTTATGAATATAATCCAGAACGTGGATATGTTTCATCTGCAAATAACAAAACAGTAGCTAACGATCACCCTTACTATATAAGTTACTGGTTTGCCCAACCAAACCGCATTGATCGAATTCGTGAAATGCTTGAAGCAAAAGATAAACTATCAATTGATGATTTTAAAGCAATGCTAGCTGATAGAACATCGAAATTACCTGAAAAATTATTACCACAAATTATTAAGGAACTTGAAAAAGAGGAAAACTTTACAAAAATTCAAACTGAAGCTTTTGAATTAATAAAAGACTGGGATTACAATATGAAAGCGAATAGTGCATCGGCTGCAATTTTTGAGTATTTCTACATTTGTTTTGTTAAAAACACCACAATTGATGAGATAGGGGCAGAACTCTATCCTGATTTTCAAGGAAACAAAGCATTGGTACAAAACATGATTGCACAACTATTTCAAAACCAGGAAAGTTTATGGTTTGATGATATTAATACTAAAGATAAAAAAGAAAATTTTACGGATATTGTTATTAAAAGCTTTACTGATGCTACTGATTCTTTACATACAAAACTTGGTGGAAGTCCGAAGTATTGGGAATGGGGAAAAGTTCATACATTTACAATTAAGCATCCTTTGGGTAAAGTAAATATATTAAATACATTTTTCAAACTGAACAAAGGGCCATTTCCTGTTCCGGGAAGTAACCATACAGTCTCACCTTACGCATACAGTTACAACAATCTATTTACGGTAAACCATGGTGCATCAGAACGTCATATATTTTCTACTGCTGACTGGAATGAATCATTAACTATTATCCCAACCGGCATAAGTGGTATTCCTGCAAGTGATTTTTATTGTGACCAAACCAGGTTATATATTCAAGATAAATACCATAGTGATTATTTCGATAAAAAGAATATTGAAAAAGTAAGTAAGTTTAAAATGAACCTGTTGCCGGTTAAGGGAAATTAAAGTGGCTATAGTATAAACCATTGTGGGTAAAAGTTTAAAGAATAGTCTACAGATGACGCAAATGAACACAGATAAACACTCACATTAAATCTGTGTTAATCTGAGATAATCTGCGGATAAACAATGACAGGCAACTAAAGTAAGTTTCCTTGCTAAAACTAAAACCCACAAAATGTTATATCACAGCCATTAAAATTTAGTCTGATTAATTATGCTACGCATGAGCTAAAGGTTTATAAACTCATTAGACACTCAATTAATTACCTGCAAATAAGCATCTTAAGACAATTTGGCGGAATATTTTAAAATGATAAAAATTATTGAGCTATAGACTAACATTATTGATACAAAATATATGAAAACTGAAATAAGCCAGTCAGAAGCCAGCATAATTTGGGCTAAATATTTAAAAACGCAGTATTTACGCTTTCACACATTAGAAAGTGAAGCAATTATGCGAAAATTAGCCAGGCATTTTGGTAAGGATGAATCTTTTTGGGGTATAACAGGGCTTTTACACGATTTGGATATGGATATAATTGATGGTGATTATTCTTTACACGGCTATAAAACGGTTGATTTACTTAAAGAAGAAGGCTATGATATCCCTGAAATGTTCAATGCAATTATTTCTCATACTGAAGGTGTAAGCGAAAGCAAAGCTATACGTGAAACTGATTTTGAAATTATTCTTTCAGCAGCAGAAAATATTACGGGTATTATTTCTGCCTATGTGGCTATCAGACCGGATAAAAAGATTGCTGGTACTAAAGTAAAATCAATTAAGAAAAAACTAAAGTCAAAAGCTTTTGCAGCCTCAGTTAATCGCGAATTTATTTATGATATTGAAAAAACAGGTATTGATTTAGATACTTTCTTGCAAATTGCTATTGATGCAATGAGTGAAATAGCTGAAGACATTGGCATGTAGATTACACTAAATCAACAAGGTTTTGGTAATCAAACCTATATTTTGTTGCGTCTTTACCATATGATTTAATTTCGCCATCAACTATTTTATAAGTACATTTTTCACCTGCTACAGCTGAAATTAAAATTGTATGTTTTTGATTATTTTCTTCAATAATTTCTAAACCAACAAGCTGATTTTTTGGTGCATAATCAGACAAACTCACATGACATGCAGGGCAATAAAACTTTACTGACTCCCCCTCAGCTATTTGAAAACATTCATGGTTTATAACAGAATAATTTCCTAGCTGCGAACTAAGCAAAATTAACCCCCATTTCCCATCATTTTTTCGAGCTGACAGTATTACCTTATTTTCCGGGTTTAAAACTGCGTCACATTTTGGACAAATAACTTGATTCATGGCTTTTCGTTTTAAATTCATAAATCACTAACCTGAATAATTCATGCGTTTTTTCTTTGTTGGAATTGAGGCGTCGAACCTAAAGCTGTATGCTTATACTGCAAAAGGTTTGCAACGATAAGTCCGGCAAAGAAAAAATGCACCTTTGGTAAACTTATATTTTTAAAATATTTTTATATGAATCATGTAACCTGTACATCTATTGAAATTTAACATATAAATCAATAAGTTTATGAATTAATCAGGCTAA
>Ga0164318_10007466_pt1 | contig 10590 bp, 10 predicted proteins | sample GuaBasSedimGuay9_FD_113734 | JGI IMG/M metagenome (GOLD analysis project Ga0164318, IMG submission 113734) | Subseafloor sediment microbial communities from Guaymas Basin, Gulf of California, Mexico - Guay9, Core 4571-4, 0-3 cm | ecosystem: Environmental > Aquatic > Marine > Hydrothermal vents...
GATGTTACACAAGCAAATTTTATAGATAATTCTGAAAAATCCATATCCATAACTAAATTAGAAATCAATGACTTAAACTCATTAAATGGGAAAAAACCCTGTTCAAAAAAAAGAGTTTTCCCTATAATCATTTTTTGTTTTAAAGCATTAAACATATTTGCTATAAAAGAGGTATTTTCTTTCGAATCATCTGAATAAAGAAAATCAATATCTGTTTTCTTGAATTCTTCACTTTCAAAGAATTTACGAAATTTATATTCAATTTCCATACTATCATTATTTTGAGCATACATTCCCCCAACAATAGCACCGATACTTGTTCCTACAATAGCATCAAATTTTATATTAGCTTCCTCAAAAGCACGAAGAAGTCCGATATGAGCAAGCCCTCTGGCACCACCGCCGCCTAATACTAAAACTATTTTTTTCTTTTTAAATATATTAATAATTTTTTTCACATAATTCATACAAAGGACACTCCATGCAATGAGGTTTCTTTTTTAAACAAACAAATTTTCCTAAATTAACTAAAAGCGCATGATATTCATTATATATTTTGAAATCCTCTGGCAAATTTCTCATAAAAAAATCCTGCCAATGCGAATACTTCCCAAAATTATATTCTTTTTTTATTCTTGAAAAAATTCTTTTTGTATAAGCATCAATAACAAAATAAGGTTTATTATAAGCATATAATAAAATAGAATCCGCTGTCTCCTCACCTATCCCCCATATTGATAGCAAATTCTCCCTTGTAATTTCACTGTCAAAATTTGCAAAGGCAATTATTTTTTTAGCCTTTTGATTATAATATCCTGCACTTTTTATTAGCTGCGCCAATTCATTATGAGAAATTTTTTGCAACTTATTTTTATTCAATAAATTATTTTTTTTCAAATTAAACAAAGCAGGCTTAACATTTTTCCAGCTTGTATTCTGTGTTAAAATTGCACCAATAGAAATTTCAAACTTTTCCTCTTCATTTTTTTCTTTATATGAAAATAATGGCGAATAAATAAATTTATTTTCTGATATATCAAGAATAGGCCACCACCCTTGTCTTCCGTATTCTTTTAATAAAATATCATATACTTTTAATACCATTTTCGCCTATTGATAAATTTAAAATGTATCCAGAAAACTAATCCTATATCTACTATAAAGAATATAGCAAAAAGTAAAACTGCATTACTTACATTAAAAATTTCAGGATTTACATTTTTTATCAATTTATTAAAAATAAAAATAATAACAAATAATACAAGTGGTATAAATCTTGCTATTTGCATAACAGTCATAATCTCAAAATATTCAGTTAAAAGAAGAATCACAAAAGGCAATAAAAGAGTTAATATATCAATAAAAATCAAAATCATTAAATTAATTAAATAAGAATTAGTAAATACATCTCTAAAAAGCAATATGCCAACTGCAAACAATAAAGTAACAATTATATAAATAGACAACACATAAGAAATTCTAAAAATAGAAATTTTCTTTTTAGATAATGGCAAAATTTTTAATAACAATAAAATATTGTTTTTATCCTCATAAAAAACCATACGAGAAACTAAATTGTAAGGAATAATAAATAAAATCATAAAAAACATAGAAAAAATGAACATCTCTGTACTTTTCATACTGCTTTTAAAATATATTATAAAAAATACTATTATCGCAAAATTTAATATCAACGATTTCATTTGATTTTCAAAAGTAATCCAAATTAATTTAATTATATCTTTCAATTTCAAAATCCTTTAATATTTTTACAGCAAGCTTCTTTAATGAGATACTACTAAATAATGACTTTTTCTCTTCTGATAGTGAATTAAAAATATCTTTAGTTATAACGTAAAAAGTTTTTGACTCGAAAATTGTTTTTATATTTTCTATTTTATTTTCTGTATAATAATATTCATTTTTATCAAATTGAGTTATAATTTTCCCCTCATTAATAAAAATTAACCTATCAGCAATATCTTCAAAATCTTCTATAATATGTGATGAAAAAAATATATGACATTTTTTACTATTTTTATAATCTATCAAAATTTTCATAACTTTATCTCTAATAAGAGGATCAAGTCCCGAAGTTGGTTCATCTAATATTAAAAAATCAGGCTTGTGAGAAAGAGCACAAAGCAATGCCACCTTCATAAGATTACCTTTTGACAAATCTTTTATTTTTTTATTAACATCAATATTTAATTCCTGGATAAGAGTTTTTTCAAAATATTTATCCCAATTATTATAAAAACTGGATATTATGTCTAAATTTTTCTTTATTGTCAATTCATAAAAGAAACCATGTTTTTCACCAACATATCCTATATTATTATATATGTTAGCGTCAAAATCTGATTCCGTCTGCTTTCCAAAAATCTCTATTTCACCACTATCAGGCTTTAATAAACCGGATAATATATTAATCGTAGTGGTTTTACCTGCTCCATTTGGCCCTATAAAACCTATAATTTCATTAGAATAACCTGATAAATTTTCTATATTAAGAATAAAATCCGGATATTTCTTTATAATATTTCTCAATTTCCACATAAGACTATTATAAAATTTATTATGAATTTTTGCAAGTAAAAAATATTTATTTTTATAACTTGACAAATAAGCAATATTCCTTATCTTTATTATAGGGAGATGTTATGGCAGAAAACATCAGTATCTATAATGGATTAAATCCATTATATGTAAAAGATTGGTATGAGAAAGTAAATAATAATATTGATAAAAGAATAAGAGCAGATAGTAGTCATTTAAGAGAGAAAAAATTAGAAATTTCTAAAGATATAAACGATAATACAACAAAAATTTCAAAATTGAAACAAAAAAAATTTATTATGAATAAGAAAATTGTTGAGATAAATAAAGTCCTTACAAAACTTTATTCTCAAAAAATACAACTTCAGATGCAAGCTTTTAAATATAATATGAAATTAATGTCAATGATGGGAAAAAACATAGATGTAACTGGCTAAAAAAAGAAAGGTATATAAAAGGAAGGTCAATATGCCTATTAAAATAAATTCTAATAATTCGATTGGAAATTATAATATAACAAACATTCAGAAAAGAAATAATAACAAAGAATTAAATAAAATACATATACAGGATGTTGAAAACCAAAAAAAGAATATAAATAAGCAACAACAAATAAAAAAGACCCCAGAAGCAAAATTCCCTCTTGGTAATCAAGTCGATATAAAAGCTTAATAGCTAATTCACGAATATTAATAAATTTTTAAAAATCTTTTTATTAAAAAAACATAATATAATCAAAATAAAATTTTTCTTGATAAAATTAGATTATATTTTTATATTTTTGCTATGGAAAAAGAAAGTAAAACAAAAAATCAATTTGGAACTTTTGGAGGTGTTTTTACTCCATCAATCCTGACTATTTTAGGTGTTATAATGTTTATGCGTACCGGCTTTGTTGTCGGGTACGCTGGTGTTAAATTAGCATTAGTGATTTTATTATTATCAAAATCAATTACCTTTTTAACCGGATTATCTGTTTCTGCTATATCTACAAATACAACTATTAAAGGTGGTGGAGCTTATTATATAATTTCCAGAGTATTAGGTCCAAAATTCGGTGGTGCAATTGGCTTGACTTTATTTTCTGCTCAAGCTCTATCTGTGCCTTTTTATATATTAGGTTTTACTGAAGCTTTAATAAATATATTCCCTCAATTTTCTCAATACTTTTTTTATATCAATCTTGGTGTTGCAATATTGTTATTTGTAATATCTTATATTGGTGCATCATGGGCAATAAAAACCCAGTATATAATAATGGCTATATTGTTTGCAGCAATATTTACTTTCACTATAGGCCTTGCAATAAATTTTCATGTTGATAATTTTCATATGAATTTTACATCCCATTTTAATAATTCATATAATTTTTGGAGAATTTTTTCCATATATTTTCCAGCAGTTACCGGGATAATGGCAGGCATAAACCTATCCGGGGATTTAAAAGATCCCGCAAAATCTATTCCCAAAGGTACTTTATCTGCTATTTTTACTGGATTAGTTATTTATGCAATTCAGATTATTTTATTAGGAGGTGCGGCAGGTTATCATGAATTAATAGCAAGACCTTTTGAAATTTTATTAGATAATGCATTCTTAAATCTAAAAATTCTAATTATATTTGGAGTATTTGCAGCAACTCTATCAAGTGCATTGGGTTCTTTTGTAGGAGCACCCAGAATACTCCAGGCATTGTCGAGAGATAATATTTTTCCTATTTTGAAAATCTTTGGTAAAGGTACAAAAAAAGGAGATGAACCAAGACAGGCACTGCTTTTAACATTCTTGATAACATTTAGTGTAATTGCTTATGCTGGCAATAATTCAGGTGGAGGTGCATTAAACATTGTTGCAACAATTGTTACTGTTTTCTTTTTATATGCTTACGGTATTGTTAACCTTGCAGGATTTGTAGAGTCTTTTGGTGCAAATCCCTCATTTAGACCAAGATTCAGATTTTTCCATTGGAGTACTGCCTTTTTAGGCTTTTTAGCATGTCTTTTTGTCTCAATATTAATAAGTACTACCGGTTCTATTATAGCTATAATTATTGTAATTTTATTATTTCTTTATATAAACAAACAAAATATAAAAGTTGGATTTGGCGATGCTCGCCACGGTTTTGTTTATAATCATATAAAACAAAATTTGCTAACTTTATCAAAACTTCCGATTCATTCCAAAAACTGGAGACCTACTTTATTAATTTTTTCAAAACAGCCTGTTAAAGAAATGAATCTTGTTATGTTAGGAGATATGATTGGCGGTAAAAGAGGTATAGTTTCTCTTGCTATGTTTGTCCCAGAAGAAGAGGAAAACCCCAAACATGTTATACGTAAAAAACATCTTAATATCATTAAACAATGGTTGAAAAATAATAATTTTGATATTTTTCCAGAAGTTATTATCACTGAAAATAAAGATTATGCTTATGAAATATTTTTACAAAGCTATTCAATAGGTCCAATAAAACCAAATTTATTATTATTGGGATGGCCAAAACAATTAGAAAACGTAAAATCTACTTTAAATATATCTGTTATTGCATACAACTTAGGTATTAGCAATTTATTCTTTATTGATAAAGGACTTCCTAATACTAAAATGAATAAAAGAATTGATATCTGGTGGAGAGGACAGAAAAATGGCTCACTTATGGTGCTTATTGCATATTTAATCAAACAATGTCCGGATTGGAAGAATGCACAAATTAGAATCTTAAGATTAATAAAAGAAAATGAAGATATGCAGGAAGCAAGATCAAATTTAAATGAACTTATCTATTCTGCCAGAATTGATGCAGCCCCAATTATAATAAAATCAAATGATAAATTCAAAGATGTTGTAACTAAACATTCAGGAACAGCGTCATTAGTAATACTTGGTTTTTTTATTGATAGCAATAATCTTGATGGATTTTATAATTTCTTTAATGATTTAACTGAAAATTTACCGACTTGCATACTCGTTCAATCAACAGGTGAAGCTAACCTTTTAGAATAAAGGAGGATTAATTTGAAAATTTCTATTGCATCTGATCATGGTGGGTTTGAACTAAAGCAGGAAATTATTGCTTTTTTGAAAAATAAAAAATATGAAGTTGAAGATTTTGGAACTTATTCTAAAGATTCTTGCGATTATCCAGATTTTGGTTCAAAAGCAGCAAAAGCAGTTGTAGAAGGTGCCGCTGATTTTGGTATTGTTATTTGCACAACTGGCATCGGCATGAGTATTACTGCTAATAAAATTAAAGGAATAAGAGCGGCATTATGCACAAATACACATCTTGCAGAAATGTCAAGGCGTCATAATAATGCAAATGTTCTGGCTTTAGGACAAAATAATCAAAGCATTAATTCAGCTTTAGAAATTGTAAATGTTTTTTTAAATACTTCATTTGATGGTGGGAGACATCAAAGAAGAATAGATAAAATTAGCAAACTTGAAGAAAATTAGACTTTTTTGGAGGGAGCAAGTTTTATGAAAAAATATGGGCTCTTCTTTGTAATTTTTATTCTATTGTATTCTATTTCTTTCTCAAAACAATTCTATGAAATGACTAATTTTGAAATTGATTCCTTACTTCAAAAAATTAGCTCTAAAAATCTAACTATTACCGAAAGAATGAATATATATTCTAAATATTTCCTTGGTATGCCATATAATTTTAAATGTGTTGGCGATGGCCCTTATGCATTATATGAACCATATCCTCTGGTTAATTTTAAAGAAACAAACTGCATGTCTTTCTGTGAGCATGTATTGGCTTTATCTATTTCTGATAGTTGGGACAATTTTTTTAATAATCTCCAACATATAAGATATAAAGATGGTATTATTGGAATGCGTACAAGAAACCATTATACTATGGGAGATTGGATTATAGAAAATAGCTGGCTACTTGATGATATTACAAAAAAAATAGGTAAAAATTATGCAAAAAAACTTACTAAAACTATTTCCCATAAAAAATTTTTTGAAAAAAAAGGAATAAAAGATTTAAGATATGTCAAACCAGATAGAAAAATTACAATTTATTATATCCCTTTTGATAAATTAATTGATTTAAAAAACGAATTCAAAACAGGTGATATTTTATCTTTAATCTTTAAAAATAAAGAAGGCATTTTTTCTGCTCACATGTTGATGGTTATGGAATATAATGGCATAAAAGTAATTAGAGAATCAGCTATGAGTAAAAAAACTACTTTTGATACTCCATTTGAAAAATGGGTTGAAAAATATTTGAATTCAGAAAAATATGCTGGAGTTTCTATAATGAGAGTAAAAGACGCATTGAATAAAAAAGGAAAGATTATATTGCCATGGGAAATACAAAAAATGAAAAAATAGCTGTTATTGATATTGGTACAAATTCTATTCTTTTGTTGATCACTGATATTAAAGGAAATGATATAGTCCCTATAATTGATAAAGCGAAAATAGCAAAACTCGGGGAAGGTTTAATTGAAACTAATGAAATAAGCGAATCTGCTTTTAATAGAGCTTTTCTAATCCTTGATGAATATAAAAAGATAATAGAACAATTTGATGTTAAAAATGTTAATGTTATAGGTACGATGGTATTAAGAAATGCTAAAAATGGTACTGCTTTTATTGATAAAGTTAGAGAAAAATTTGGTTTTAATATTGAAATAATAGATGGCAAAAAGGAAGCATATTACACATTTTTATCTATAAAATATGATAACAAGATAAAATTTGATGATTTTATTGTTATTGATATCGGTGGTGGAAGTACTGAATTTGTGATTTGTAACAATAATAAAATTAATGATATAAAAAGTCTGGATATTGGAGCGGTTGTAATTAAAGATAGATTTTTACTAAATGATCCTCCTGAATATAATGAGATTACTGATGCAAAAAATTATATTTTTGCCATGATAAACAGTAATATTCGTAAATGGAAACTCCCTATTATTGGCAATGGTGGTACTATTACTACATTAGCGGCAGTAAAACTCCAACTAAAGGAATATAATTCAGAGCTTGTTCATGGGCACGAATTGACAATAGAAGATATTAAAAAATTATCTGATTTGTTTATGAATATGGATAGTGCAAAGAGAAGAGAAATTATCGGATTAGAGCCTAAAAGGGCTGATATAATTTTGTGGGGAACATTAATTTTACAGGTGATACTTGAGTTCTTTGATAGGGGAAGCATTATTGTGAGTGATAAAGGTGTTCGTTATGGTGTCATTTATGAACGGTTATATAAAGGAGTATAAATGAAAAAGTTTGCATTAATTGGAGCCGCAGGTTATATAGCGCCAAGACATATGAAAGCTATAGCTGATACTGGAAATATATTATGCGCAATTTTAGATAAAAGTGATAGCGTGGGAATTATTGATCAATTTTTTCCCGAAGCTGATTATTTCTCTGAATTTGAACGTTTTGATAGGCATCTGGAAAAATTAAGAAGGAAAAATTATAAAATTGATTATGTTTCTATTTGTTCTCCAAATTATTTACATGATGCACATATACGATTTGCTTTAAGAAGTGAAGCTGATGCAATATGTGAAAAACCTCTGGTTCTAAATCCATGGAATTTAGATGCTTTAAAAGACGTAGAAAAACATCATGGCAAAAAAATATACACTATATTGCAATTGAGATTGCATCCAAAAATTGTTGAACTGAAAAAAAGAATCGATGGTATAAATAATAAAAAATTTGATATTGATCTGACATATATAACCTCAAGAGGGCATTGGTACTTATATAGCTGGAAAGGAGATGAAAGCAAATCAGGTGGAATAGCAACAAATATTGGTATTCATTTTTTTGATATGCTTTCATGGATTTTTGGAAAGACCCAGAATAATATTGTTCATATTTATGAAAAAACAAGAGCAGCAGGCTTTTTGGAATTAGAAAAAGCGCGTGTTAGGTGGTTTTTATCTATAAATAATGATGATTTACCAAAAGACATTAGAGAAAGCGGACAAAAAACTTATCGTTCAATAAAAATTGATAATAGTGAGTTTGAATTTAGTACTGGATTTACAGAATTGCATACAGAAAGTTATAAAAGGATTTTATCAGGCGAAGGATTTGGAATAAAGGATGCAGAAGAATCCATAAATATAGTCTATAATATTAGAAACTCCAATCCAGTAGGATTAAAGGCAGATTATCATCCATTATGTAAAAATTTAATTAAAAAATAAATTTTATATCTTATTTTTGTATATTTCTTCAATAAGACTAAATTGTTCTATAAATGTAGCAAAAAAATTCAAAAGATATTTTTATTTCTTATTCATTAGATTAGGACTTCTTTACTAATTATAAATTTTACTTTTTCAACTGAAAAATAAAAAAAGATTATGGATAAATTTGATTTTTCAAAAAGACCAATTATTAATTATATATCTCCTCTATCAACCTTGCTATTTTCTTATTGCTAAACTGTGTTTTGAATTTAATTTCTATGGAACTACCAAAAAATTTTTCCGCATGTTTAATCTTTTGACGCTCTTCTTCCCTTAAGCTTTCTTCATCTGTATTTTTGGTTTCCACAATAAAATACAGTTTTTTATTACCGCCTTTGAAATTTAAAACATACGCAAAATCTGGAGAATAGGTTTTCCCGCCCGCAACAGGTATTTTAATGGAATTCTTAGGGATTTTTGTAAATACAATTACCTCTCTAAGATTTGTTTTTATATTCTCTTTCTCCAATTCCGAATCATAAAATAATTCCTCAAAAAAATAATTATCTGCTACTTTTTCATCTGAGTAAAAGACACCTATTTCCGAAGCAGTAATTTCTTTTTTAATTTCTCCGTTTTCATTAGTAATCTTTGTAGGATGAATAGAACTTGTAACTTTTTGATATTCTATGCCAAATTTACTTAATGCCTTATACATCAAATAATTATCAAATTTCTGTTTAAACAATCTAATTGTAGTTTGATTCAGATAATTATTTATATTAAACTTTGAATTTTCCGCAATTTCCAAAAAACAATTATGTAAAGTTTTCATATTAACAGTCAATATTTTTGACAACTCTTCTATAAATTCGTAATAACTCATTGTCGAAACAGGTGTTAGTTCATTTCCATAAACAGCAGTTTCTTCTCTAACTATTGCTTCATTATTTTCTACATCTATTTGTTGGGTTTTTTCTTTAATTCCCTCTACTTCAAACGGTGTATAATTTCTTAAGAAATCTAAAAACAACTCTTTAAATTTCTTCTCATTTTCTATTTTATATTCAAGGACAACCTTTTCGTTTAATTTTTCCCAAAGCTCTTTTAATTCGGAATATTTTTCAACCCTGATTTTTACTTTTTTCTTTTGGTCAGTTGCTTTTCTTACTTTGTTAGAGTCAACTCCTTCAAAAATAAGAGCAAATTTTGCTTTTATATATTCAAAACCGCCTTCTTTAAACTTATTTGTTCTTGTAATAACATTGTTTTTATCAAGTTCTTCCAATAACTCTTCTTCTTCGCGGTTATAAATCTCACATATCTTTTTAATCATTCTATCATCAAGTTTTTCCTGAATCTCTTCTCTGGAAATTGCTCCCGATTTTTCATTGATTTCACTTACCAATTTTTCTACAAAATCGTTTTCCGTAAAATCTACAAAATAGTGTAAATAAAATTGCTCATTCTTTACACGATTGCCATATTGATTTACTGGTAAACGAAGTCCACGACCTACTTCTTGTAATTTAGAAATTTCACTTCCACTACTTCTTAATTTACAAATTTGAAAAATATTAGGGTTGTCCCATCCTTCTCTTAATGTCCATTTGGAAAAAATAAATCTTCTTGGATTGTTTAAATCTAATATCGCCTGTTTGTCATGTAAAATTTCATTTACTTCTTTTTCAATAACTTCGTCTGTCTCTTTTTTATCTATTGCAAAATATCCTCCGTGAGTTTTTGTTATATCTTCTAAAGTTTTTTCTAAATATTTTTTATAAAATGGATCTGTTTCTGTTTGTAATAATTTTTTAATCTCTGCTTTTGTGTATTTTTCAAC
>Ga0164318_10007467_pt1 | contig 10589 bp, 13 predicted proteins | sample GuaBasSedimGuay9_FD_113734 | JGI IMG/M metagenome (GOLD analysis project Ga0164318, IMG submission 113734) | Subseafloor sediment microbial communities from Guaymas Basin, Gulf of California, Mexico - Guay9, Core 4571-4, 0-3 cm | ecosystem: Environmental > Aquatic > Marine > Hydrothermal vents...
ATTCAAAACCGCTTAATAGAACTCGCTGAAACCAGAAGGAAATGGGGAATCCCAACAAAAATCTACCGGATAACGCCGAAAGGCGAACAGCTTCTCGAAGTGTTCAAGGACGAGGTTCAAAAGATAATGTTCCATACGTGAAATATGTGGTGAACAAGCAATTTTGAGTTTTAACCCACTCGAAGCTCATGTTTAAACGGTGTTTCCTTTGCCTTGGGAGCAAACCGATGCTTACATAAGAAGCGGACACAAAAGCGTAGAGGAATTCGACCCTGAGTCCATTCGGACGATTTGGATAAGCCGTAAACGTGGAATCAAAGCCATAATCGGCAAACGCCGAGGCGAAACAGACGGGGAAATGGAAATAATAAGCTACCTGTTCGCTCTGGAAAAAGGCTGGACACTGGAAAAAGCCAAGAAATGGTTCGAAGCCCACGTTTCCGACGTTGACGCAGTGTCAAAAGAGCATTTCTACTGTTTGATGCCCATACTCGAACGGATGATGGAAAAGCCCCTACGCATAAGGGGCGTAGCCCTAACCGCTGGAATAAGCCGTAACTTGAACATATACCTTGAAAAGGAACTCGAAGATTTCGCTGAAAAACTCGTTGGTGCGCCGGTGTATCTGGAACACGTTTCGGCTCTAAACGCCATCGGGAAAGTGGTGAACGCAGAGTGGAACCGCGAAGCACGGGCAGTCTTCTACGAGGCTGAAATCTACGACGAAGAAGTTGCTGACAAAATCCGTAAAGGGCTGATTAGGCATGTCAGCGTAGCCGCAGACTACCAACGAGTCGACAGAATCAACGGCAAAATCCCGCACGGACTGCACAACGCGGAGCTAAGCCTCGTAGCAGTTCCAGGAATTCCCTCAACAAGCATCCAGATAGTGGAAAAGCTTGATTCTGAAAGCAACCTTCGGATAGGGGAAATTCAAAAAGCCCTTCAATCCTTGGCGAAGCGGGTCAAAGTCTTAGAAGCTGAAAACAAACGTGTGATTGAAAAGACCCGTGAAAAAAGTGTCAGAGCGGTTGTGGCTCCCGAGGCTCTGGAAGCAGCTTCAGTCTCGGTGGACCTGTCAAAGGTTTCCCTTCGAGACGTGATGAAAAATCTGCGTTAGAACTGGAAGAGAGGAGAAAACTAGTTGTCAACGGATAAGTGGAGCTATGAGGAAGGATTCATAAGCGAAGGCGAAATCGTATCGTTGTTTAAAGCCACGGCGGACATAACTCGAGGAACCTTCGTGCGTTTAACGGGAGACCTCGAAGTCCAGCCAGCAACTGCAAACAGCGACCCCATAGGAGTAGCGTTAAAAGACGTTTCAAACGGCGAAACCGTGCCCGTATGCCTCCACGGCGTTTGCAAAGTCAAAACAGGCGGAGCCATCACGCTTGGGAAAGCCGTGAAAAGCGATGACTCGGCTCGAGCGGTTGAACTGTCAGACCAGCAGGTTGACGAAGGCGGCTCTTCAACATACCCCATTTACTACGCGCGGAAGGCTGGAATTGCTCTGCAGTCAGCAACCGGGGAAAACCAATGGATTCTCGTTTTCGTATGTAAATAGGAGGAGAAAGCAGATATGCGTAAAACTGACCTCGCTATAAGAAGGCTGGAAGAGAAGCTTCAGACGAGTCTGAACGGAAAACCCTTAACCGTTATGCAGAACGAAATTCGCCGAAAGCTCGGTGAAGCCTTAAAAGACAGTCGACTCCAAGAAATTCTGTTTTCCGACTCAAGCCAAGTTGCAGCCAAAGTGTTGGACACTGTTTGGGAAGCAGCTAAACCAAACCTGATCGGAAGACAGCTCGCCGTAGTAATCGCGCAAGACGCGCCTATAATAAAGATTCCGCGGGCAAAGCTGACACGAGCCTACGAGGTAGCTGAAGGCGCCGAAATCCCTATCGACACGCAGGAATATGACAATATCACCTTGACTCCTAAAAAATACGGCGTAAGACCCGTGATAAGCAGAGAAATGGTTGAAGACGCTTCTTGGGACGTGATTGAATATCAGCTCGCTGAAGCTGGACGTGCTATGGCAGACGTAGAAACTGAAAAGATAATCTCACAGATGATAGCTGACGCTGGAAACAGCGTAACCGCGGAGAACGCTGGAACCCTCGCCTACGGCGACGTCGTGAACATTCTGAAAGAAATCTTAATCGACGGCTATCAGCCCGACGTCTTAGCGGTTCACCCAAGCGAGTTAGCCGACTTGCTCAAGGACACGGCGATACAAAAAGCCGTGGAATGGGGCGGTGAACCCGTCGCTCCAACAGGAAAAGTCGCAACGCTTCTTGGAATGCGCGTGCTTGTCTCAACCAAGGTGCCCAGCGGAACCGCTTTGGCTGTGGACAGCAAACACGCTGGCGTTCTCTTCATTCGGCGAGACATCACCGCCGAAGACTACGAAGACCCTGTTAAGGATTTAGCTGGCATAGCCGTAACCGCCAGATGGGCATACGCCACGCTACGAGCCGAAGCCATAGGGAAAATCGTGAACTGCTAAGCTCTTCCACTCCACCCCTTTTTTCGTTTACCCCTTTTCTCTGGGCAAGGAGAAACCGTGAATGGCGTTCGAAAGAAAGTTCCAGCTCGTAAAGGCTGTTCTACTCAAGCTCGAAAAGAAGCCTATGCGGTGGACTCCGCTTCTAAAAGCCATGATACAAGAATGTGGAAGCCCGCCGAGGCTCTACTATACGCTTAAGTTTCTGGAGAAAAACGGGTTCGCAGAGAAAATCTTGATAAAAGATAAGCCGCACTGGAACATCACGCCTAAAGGACGTGAGCTTTTGAAAGCTCTACTTTTTGATGCTAAAAATTAATTAGGCTTCCGCGCTTCTGTTCTTCAAGCTCGCTGTTTCCCCCTCCGAGGGTTAGCCTTTGAAAACGTTTAAACGCAGAAGCCTAGGCAACGTGTTTCCTTTCCTCACGTTAGAGAGGGATTTTAAGCTGATCTTCTTAGCCAACCTAGTGGGCTCCTTCGGAGACGGGTTATACGCTTATCTTCTACCCATTTATGTAACCGAAACCTTGAAGGCAACATCGGTTGAGCTTGGAGTTCTCTTCGCGGTTCAACTTGTCGTAGCCGCGTTTACGCTTATTCTAGGCGGAACCCTAGCCGACAAATACGACCGCAAAAAAGTGCTTATCTTAGGGTGGCTGTTGTGGCTTCCAGCCCCGCTGATATTCGCCGAAGCGAAAAACTGGGCGGCGATGATTCCGGGCATGGTTCTGTACGGCTTCTGGTTTGGAAGCCCAACGATGACCGCCTATGTTACGAGCCGAGCGGACAAGGAAACGCTTACCTTAACCTTTGCAACTCTTTCAACGGCTTGGTCTTTTGGCTACATTTTCTCTCCAACCATAGGCGGCTATCTCTCCTCAACCTTCGGAATGACGTACGTTTTCTACCTAGCTTTCGTTTTCTACTGCCTCGCCGCTTTCACCTTGGTGTTTCTGTCGAGCCAGTATCCTCCGAAGGACTCGCGGTTAGACTCCAGCGGTGAATGGCGAACTTTGCTTTCGAAAAGAGTTTTACTCTGGTCCCTCTTCTTCGCGTTGTTTGTATTCGTGGTGTTGTTGTGCCGAGGCTTCATTACGCCATTCCTCGGCGAAGTCTACGGTTTAAACAATTTTGAGATAGGTACACTAGGCTCGGTTGCTTTTTTCGGTTCAGCGGTCTTAGCCCTTGTTCTGGGCAAAATCGGTGACAAATGGAAGAAGACGGACGCAATAGCCGTCTGCATGCTCTTCTTCGCCGTTTCCATTATCCTTTTAACTTTCTCTCGAAACATGGCTGTTCTAGCCGTTTCGCACTTTTTTGTTGGCGCCTCATACACGGTTTGGTCTCTGCTCAGCGCCGTTGTCGGCCCGTTAGCGCCGAAATCCGCTCAGGCAAGATGGGTTTCTATCCCGCAGTCCATAAGCATATTGGCCGCTTTTTTCGCGCCTTATGTTGGAGGCTGGCTCTACAGCTTCTCACCATTCTACCCCTTCTTCACAAGCCTTGCGCTAACACCGTTGATAATCCTCTCGGCTCTAACCATAATGTCCCAATATACATAATTTAGAAGCGGAAAATCCTATTTCGAAAACAGAATTAAGCGTTTTTTAAGCTCTTTTCCTTAAAAACTCCTTAAATATTCCTTTTTACATTAAAATGTTCCTAGAAAAGGCGGGTTTGACGGGAAAATGGCGAAGGTCACAGCGGAATCCGTTCGAGACCGGTTGAACCTAACCGCGGCGGACATACCCGACGCGGTTCTAGAAGGGATGATTAGCGACGCTGCAGCTGCTCTGGGGCTTGAGCTGGGATACGAAATACACGTGGACAACTGCGGAGAGGCCGAGGCGGCTGCCGTGAAGAACCTAGCCGCTATATACGCGCTTTGCCACCTGTCCGGTGGCTCGGCTGCGGGCTTAAACTTCAACCTCGGCGACCTGCGCGTAGAAGCTGTGGAAAAGGCGCCGAGCTTGGAGATTCTCTACCGCGAACTTGAACGCTTGATAGAGCGACTTCGAAAATCTTACATGGGGATGGTTTAGACGAGCGTGCTAAATGACTATTTAGACTTTGTCTTGGAGAACGCGCCCTACTTCTACTACTTGCCTAGCGAAGGCACGGTGGACATGGAATGGGGACGTGGCCCAGCTCCAGCCTCTTTCGCCATCGAGTTTCTCGCTGAAGCCTACGCGGCGGAGGAATTCGCTGATAGGAAAAGCGAGATTTACAGCAAAATCGTTGAGTTAGCTGATTATCTCTTGTCGATTCAATGTGTTAATGCGGATAAGCTGGCTTACGGCGGTTTCAGGAGCAGAGACGACAGTGCTTATTATTACAGCATAGATGCTATGAGGGCGGTTCCAGCTCTTCTAAAAGCCTATGATGTAACTGGCACGAGCAGCTATCTTGACTCGGTGTTGCTAGCTGGAGGCACTTTTCTTTTTAATATGCAGCATAAGCCAAGCGAATTAGGCGTTCATGAGGAGTATTACGGCGGCTTCGCCCAAGCAGTCACGATTGAAGATTCCTGGCTTCCAGAAATGCACGTTGTCGACTTGTATGGGCTTGTTGCCCTAGACTGTTTGCATGTTCGAACAAACGAAGCCAAATACTCGGCGATGGCTTCGGATGCTTTAGGCTTCTATCGAACCGGCTTCGAAGGGCTTTACCTGAAGTTTACGCCTAAGCCTTCGGGCGACGGAGCTTGGCATCGAATAGGCGACGGTGAAACCCAAATCTACGATGATGATTTCGGCTACGCGCTCTACGGGCTTTTTCAACATGAAGGCTGGACAGCCTCCGTTAAAAATGTTTATGAACGCCTAAACACGGTCTCCGCTTGCGCCGAACACCCAGCGTACGACGCTGCCTTCTGCTGGGCTGGATACTTGGACGTGGTCAACCGAAAACCCGCATGCAACTACTACGACGTTGTAACCGCGGGAATTCTCCACCCGCTAAGAAACGGTTATGACCCTTCAGCTGCCGAGCACAGCGTAAGCATTGTTCTTCGGAACCCGGAAGCCTTCAAATACTGGGGCGTAAAATTCGACGATTACACGCCTGTGGAGAACAAGCAGTCCACGATAACGGTTTCGTGGATTGCCCGTTTACTCCTCAATTACCGTCCCTTCTTCTCGGCTTTCGCTAAGATTCTGCGAACCTACGGCGAAGAAATAATCATACGACGTCGAAAACACAAGAGCAGCGGCGAAATCGTCTACACGGATGAAGCCTCCGCCCTAGCACTTGTTCGCCCAGTAAAAGCCGAAGACCTTTTCATAGCATCTGGGCATGGGTTAGGCGAGTATGTGCGAATATACTTAACCATTCACATAGCTCACGGAGACCACGTGGTAATCCGCGGCGTAGAATACGAGGTTCAGCCCGTGCAAGAATTTCGTTTCCGCGACCGTCTCATGTATCGAACAGCTCTATGCCGGAGGCTAAACGAATGAGCATTGAGGACCCAAAAGAGACGCTTAAAACGCTCATCCAAGAAAACATGACGCTGTACAAGGACGACGGAACCACTCCGGCGTCTGTTCTCGTGTCAGACGAATATGTGGAAGACTTCTGGCGTAAATACGACGTAATAATCACTGTGGGGCTGGAATCCCAACGCGACAAGCTGTTAAGCATAGGCTGCAGCTGCAAGGAGACCGTAAGCCTATACCGTGTAACCGTGTGGACGTGCAACCGAACGGGCGTAAATGGGCAGTTGATGCGTTGGAAAGCGGTTCAAGAAGTGAACCGCATAATCAGCGAGAACATGAAAAACCCCGGAGGAAGCATAGAATGGATGAAAACGGTCGGCAGAACCAGCGTTGATAAGGTGGAGGTCAAACCCGCACTTTACAGCTCCACGATACTCGTGGAGACCCATCAATACGCGTCTTAAAGGAGGAAAACGTTATGTCCACAACCCAAATTTACGGAGGGCACGAAGCCCACGTCTACTTCGTGGAAGAATCCACGTACGGCGAGACGCCTGCGAATCCCGAAATGTACGCCGTCGGCGTAGTCTCCGAGGTTGAACCGTCCATAAACCCGAACCTGATAAAGGTTCGTGGGATAGGCTCTAGAGACCTCCAATATATCCGTCGAGGACTGAGAAGTGCAAGTCTCAAAATCGTCTATTACCTGCAGAACATAAACTTTCTTCAACATATTTCCACGTTGAATTCGATGAGCATAGAGGTTTACTACGAAAAATCAAGCAGCGTTGTAAGCCTTCTCTATAAGGGCTGTCGCATAGACAAGCTTTCGGTGAACGTTTCCGCCGAAGAATTGGTTCAAGTAACCGCTGAAGTTGTTGGGCAAGACATCAGCGTCGGCACGGCGAAAATAGGTGCTAGCTACGGCGACTATTCTGACCCGCCGCTTACATGGTATGAAACATACGTGAAAAAGAATGGAGTTGCCTTCGAAAAAGCCACAGATTACAGCTTCACCATAGCGAACAACCTGCGGAGAACAGCCGTAATCCGCTCTACGAATGGACATTTGCTCAAGTATTTGCCGGAGAGACACCGCACCCTCACAGGCGAAATCACGTGTGACTTCGAGGATAAAACGGAACTCGACGAAACGGTAGGCGACTCGGAGTTTACGCTCGAGTTTGGCTTAGGCGGCGAACATAAGGCTTTGTTCAACGGCTGCAAATGGGACGCTGACGCGTTGAGCACACGCGTAGACGAGCTTGTAGCCCAGAAACTCCCTTTCACGGCAAAGACCGTGAACATAACCTAGCTGTGAGGAGTGAAAAGCCTTGCGAACCGAAACGTTGGAGCTGGACGACCGTTACGGCGAAGAGTATGCTGGACGCTACGTTTTCAGCGAAATCAGCTGGGCTAAACGAAGCCGCATAATCCAGAAACACACAAAGTATCACCCGTTAACAGGACAAGTATTAAGCAGCGACTATGTGGCTATCCAAGCTGAAACCATAGTGGCTTCGCTGAAAGAACAGCCAGAGCACAAGCCTATAACCCTTGAACGGCTGCTCAACGAAGAGGGCGACGGCGTACCCGCGGCGCTCGGCGAACTATTCTCTTCGATAGTCAATAAACTATGCGGCTTGTCGAGCGAGGAAGCAAAAAATTGGTGAGGGCGATGAGAAGGGGGAAGCCCCATCCGAGCCTAACCGCTTTCAGGCTGTGCAAGGAATTTGGGTGGACGCCGCTGGAACTTGCCCAACAACCAGCTAAAACCATTGAAGAATTCATCGTGATTCTGAACGAGCTTGACACGCAGACAGAAGAGGAAATTCGGAAAGCGAAACGTGGAGCGCGTCTGTAAATGACGTTTGAAATAAGTCTAACCCGTGTTGAAGCTGAGAGCCTTCGGAGAAAGCTTGAAGCCCTAGACTCGAACGTGAAGGAATATGTTCAGAAGGGATTAGCTGGGATAGGTTTTGAAATAAGCCGGACAGCTAAGAACTTGGCGCCCGTGAAGACCGGCTATCTCCGCTCCACCATACATAGCGAAACACGCGGATGGACGGTTAGCGTTGGCGCCCGCGCCCCCTACGCCTTTTTCGTCGAGTTCGGAACCCGGCACTTCGCTGGGAGACGTTTTTTAACCCGTGCTCTAGAAACGCATCTTCCTCATGTTCACGCGTTTTTAGACGATGCAGTAGCAAGGGCGGTTGAATCTGCAAAGGCTGTGGTTTGATGAGTTTCCATGAAATAAGCATAGTGATTCGCGCCGTAAACCGAGCTAGCAACGAGTTCGCCCGCGTAAGCGTTGACGCTGAATCCATGGCTAGGCGAATTCGTTCCGCTGGCGCTGCTATAGCTGGTTTAGGAGCGGCGAGCAGAGCCGTCGCCTACCTTGGAGGTCAGTTCGGCTTATTGACGGCGGAGCAAACCCGATGGTTGTCGAGTCTCAGCTACGCTGTTGTCGCTTTAGGCGCTTTTCTACGCACAAGCTTCGGTGCAGCCTTGGCTCAGAAGGTTTACGCTGTTGCCACGGCTTTCGCGTCTAAGGCTACTTGGGCTTTTAACTCTGCTTTAGCCATGAAAATCGCGCTGCTAACTCTCGGCGTAGGGTTAATAGTGGCTACAGCTGCCTACACGGCTTGGCTCGCGTCTTCAACCCGTGAGGCTGCAGAAGCCATGAACCGCTATAACGCAGAGCTCGAAAAAGCTAGGGCTTTTTCTGGAACGGCTTACGGAACAGCTGTCTCACCTTTAGACGAGCTGCGTAGAAGAGGTGTTGAAACTTGAGCGTCCCGTTGCCCTCAGCCGCCGTGTCCTTCGGCGGCATAGCGATTCCCCAGACAGACATAATCGACTTGAAAGTGCATCTTGGCTGCACCAACGAGGTTGCGAGCTTCGAGTGCCTAATGGTGAACTTCGACAAGAAGTATACGGAGACCTATCCGATTTCCGTTGGAATGAACGGGAGCATAAGCATAGGGCGAGGAACCAGCTGCCCGTTAGTTGCAACCGTTCGAGTGGAAGAGGTGATATGCGAATCAACAAGCACCGAGAACTACATTCGTGTGAAAGGGCGCTGCTGGGGTGAACGTCTCTTCCGTAGATGCGTAACCAAAACCTACGTGAACGTGAAAGCCGAAGAAGTGGTGAAGGACCTAATCGACAACTATGTTGGCTTAAGCCATACCCGCGACGGAATAGAACTCATAGAAGACACGGACACAACCTACGGAAAGCTGGAATACGAAAACACACCCGTTTTCGAAATCCTCCAGTTCATAGCTGAAACCGCTGAGAAAAACGGAGTCGTAGGCTTCGACTTCCGCGTAGAACCCGACGCAAAATTCGCCTTCTTCCCACGAAACAGCAAAACTTCTGCTGTCAGCCTCTCAGAACGCGTAGAAGTAAGCCAACACCGCAGGGACATTCACCGAGTAAGAAACAAGATAACCGTCTACGGCGCGGCGGAAAAGGCTACTCCTTCAGACCTTGACAGCTGGACAGAAGACCTCACATGCGATGACGGAGAATGGACCGCTGGTTCCGGAACCGTTTCAAAGGACACCTCGGTTAAAGCCGTAGGCAACGCGAGTATAAAAACCCACGCTGAAAGCCTCTACTACGCCTCATGCCTGTTCACCCTCAACACGGGAAAAGAAGTAAACTGCAACCATTACACGAGCTTCAGCTTTCAAGTCCGAAGGGAAAGCAGCTTCAACGGCAATCTCGACGTAACCCTCTACGACGACGATGAAAAGACTGCCTTTAAAACCGTAACCATAGGCGCGGAGAAATGGTTTAAACTGCAGTTCCGCACGGGAAGAAAAAACGCTGACGAATGGACTGTCGACACGGGCTTCAACTGGTCAAAAATACGGAAAATCCGCTTCGACTGCTGGTTTTCCGGAACAGGCACCGGAAGCTTCTGGATAGACAACCTATACTTTAACCACCGCCGTTGGGAAGCAACCCGCGAAGACGCTACAAGCCAAAACGATTACGGGTTAAGGGAACTCATCAAAGTTGACGAAGAACTTCACAGCGACGGCGAATGCGACCTACAAGCCAAAGCGCTACTCGAATATTTAAAAGACCCTGCTGAATACCTCACAGTCAAAAGCACGGTCATAGACTATGGAAACACGCCGATTCTACCTGGAGACAAAATCCACATAACGCTTCCAAACGAAAACGTAGACGGAGACTACCGCGTCGCAAGCGTGGAATACCACGTAAACAACAACCAAATTCTAGAAGTAACTCTCGAGCTTGGGAAAGAACCAGCACTGCTCTCAAAAGTGATATACGCGTTGCGAAAAGAAACGAGAAGCCTAGCCCGCTACAAAGCCGGACCAACCGGAACAGCTGGAACAACGAGTAGTGCTGGCGGAATGCAACAACACGGCAACGAGTGGCATACCCCGGACTTCGCCGAGGAGATGCACACGCATGTGGAAGCGGACATAACCGACCTCGACCACGACGCGCAGAAGATTAAAGGAAAACCCGTAGACGATTCCAACATAGGCGACGACAGAATCCTCGTCTACAAAGCAGCATCAGATTCACTGGTTTACGAGGACAAACCAGCCGGAGGCGGCGGCGCTCACGCGGATACGCATTGCTGCGGCGGCTCCGAC
>Ga0164318_10007468_pt1 | contig 10589 bp, 8 predicted proteins | sample GuaBasSedimGuay9_FD_113734 | JGI IMG/M metagenome (GOLD analysis project Ga0164318, IMG submission 113734) | Subseafloor sediment microbial communities from Guaymas Basin, Gulf of California, Mexico - Guay9, Core 4571-4, 0-3 cm | ecosystem: Environmental > Aquatic > Marine > Hydrothermal vents >...
AAGAATCAAGCGGATCTACAGCAGGATAGATTCCGAGTTCAGCAATAGTTCTCGCGAGTACCACAGTGCCATCAAGATGTGCAAATGTAGTAGCAGGAGCAGGGTCGGTAAGATCATCGGCAGGAACATACACACATTGTACCGATGTAATAGAACCCTTTTTTGTTGATGTAATTCTTTCCTGAAGCTCACCAAGGTCTGTTCCAAGCGTGGGCTGATAGCCAACAGCTGAAGGAATACGTCCAAGAAGGGCTGATACCTCTGAACCGGCCTGGGTAAAACGAAAGATATTATCAATAAAAAGCAACACATCCTGGCCTTTTTCATCCCTGTAATATTCTGCAGCCGTAAGCGCTGAAAGCGCAACTCTCGCTCGAGCGCCTGGCGGTTCCGTCATCTGTCCGTAAATAAGAGCGGCTTTCTCAAGAACGCCGGACTCTTTCATCTCCCGGTACAGGTCATTTCCTTCTCTTGTTCTTTCGCCTACTCCGGCAAAAACACTTATTCCACCATGCTGCATGGCAATATTATGAATCATTTCCATCATAACAACAGTCTTGCCAACACCTGCCCCGCCAAACATGCCCATCTTTCCGCCCCTTGGAAACGGGACAAGAAGGTCTATCACCTTTACTCCGGTCTCAAGAACATTGATTGAAGTATCCTGATCTGCAAAAGCAGGTGCATGCCTGTGGATAGGATAAAATTCTGTGGCATTTACAGGCCCAAGTCCATCCACCGGCCTGCCCACTACGTTCAGAATGCGTCCAAGACCCGGGTCTCCAACAGGCATCTGAATCGGTTTTCCGCTATTTTTTACAGCCATACCCCTTACCAGGCCGTCAGTAATGTCCATAGCAATACATCTTACCACATTATCTCCGAGATGCTGGGCTACCTCAATAACGAGGTTGTCCTCAGTATCGTCGATTGCCGGATTTGTGATAAAGAGAGCTGTAAGGATCTCAGGAAGTTCTCCCTCCGGAAACTCTGCGTCCACGACCGGTCCTATGACTTGAATTATTTTGCCCTCATTCATGGTTATATTAAGACCTCCTTAATTATTAAAAAGCATTATACCTTATTTCAAGGCCTCAGCGCCACCTACGATATCCATAAGCTCGGCTGTTATAGCAGCCTGCCTGGCCTTGTTATATATCAATGTCAGACTATCTATTATATCGTTACAGTTTTTAGAGGCATTATCCATTGCGGCCATACGAGCAGCATGTTCACTTGTCTCATTTTGCAAAAAAGCATTATATATCTGAACACTGATATTTTTTGGAAGAAGCTCTATCAAAAGCTGCTCGGGACCAGGTTCACATAGATATTCCTGAGCAGCGGTAACTTCATCCTCTTCCTCACTCTTTGGAGGCTCAACAGGAATAAGTTTAATTATGGTAGGCTGCTGTTTAGACATACTGATAAACCGACTGTACATCATATAAACTTCATCAATTTCATCCGACATATACCGGTTTATTAAATCCCTCGTTATCTGATTTACAAAAGAAATATCTACTTTACCGTAAATATTAATATGGCTGTCTGTAATATTATAATTTCTCCTGACGAAATAGTCTCTGCCTTTCTTTCCAACAATAGTAATACTACATTCAATATCCCTCTCTTGCTGCTCTTTTATCCACTTCTCGGAAATATTGATGGAATTAGTATTAAAACTGCCGCAAAGTCCTCTATCTGCAGTAAAGCAAAGCAGCTCAATTCTGGATATCTCCTCCTTTTTTACGAGCAATGGGTGAATATCGGTTTCTATCCTGCTTGCCAGGCTCCCAAGTACTTCAGAAAACTTTGACGCATAAGGTTCAAAACCCTCCATTTTCATCTGGGCGCCCCTGAGCTTGGCTGCAGCCACCATATTCATAGCTCTTGTAATCTGTCTTGTCTTCTTGACAGCGCCTATCTTTCGCAGAATATCTTTTAAGGTTGCCATCTATACCTTCTCTTTCCTATATGTTCAACATCTTGGTAGCCTGAACAATAACTGTCTTTCGGGGTTCAGCAGGGTTGCTTATCTGCCCATATCCGCGTCAGACTCAAATTATAAATTTTTGAATGACTCAATGTATTCTCTTGGTTAAAGCTTTCGTTTTCCTTGATCTAAACAACAAATCCTGTTTTTCGTTCAGGCGCTATATTAAGCGGTAATGTGAAAAATTCCATTAAATTCGTCAAGGGCTTTTTTCAACTTTCCATCCAACTCATCGCTTATATCTTCTTTTTCCTTGATCTCTTTCAAAATATCAGGATATTTGCCTTCAAGAAATTCCAGCATCTGTTTTTCATAATCAGCAACTGCTTCCTGAGGCCATTCATCAAGATATCCATTTGTTGCGGCATAAAGAATAGATACTTCCTTCTCGGCCGACATTGGTTGATATTGACCCTGTTTCAGTACTTCAACCAACCTTCTGCCTCGATTAAGCTGTTGCTGGGTTGCCTTATCAAGGTCACTGCCGAACTGAGCAAATGCCTCCAATTCCCTGAACTGGGCCATTTCAAGGCGGAGCGTTCCAGCCACCTTTTTCATTGCCTTTGTCTGGGCGGCGCCCCCAACCCTGGAAACCGAAAGGCCGACATTGATCGAAGGACGTACTCCTGAGAAGAAAAGCGAGGGTTCAAGGTACACCTGGCCGTCGGTAATGGAAATAACATTAGTCGGGATATAGGCGGAAACATCACCTGCCTGAGTTTCAATGATGGGCAGAGCCGTCAAGGAACCGGCGCCCAGTTCATCGTTAACCTTGGCTGAACGTTCCAGCAAACGTGAATGGTTATAAAATATATCTCCAGGGTATGCTTCACGTCCGGGAGGCCTTCTGAGGAGAAGAGAAACCTGCCTGTAGGATGTAGCCTGCTTGGATAGATCATCATAGACTATTAAGGCATGTTTTCCATTGTCCCGGTAATATTCACCTATTGCACATCCGGAATATGGAGCAACATACTGCAGAGTCGCAGGGTCACTGGCGCAGGCTGCAACTACTGTCGTATACTCCATTGCTCCATAACGCTCAAATATATTAACTACCTGAGCCACAGTAGATTTTTTCTGTCCTATTGCCACGTAAATACAATAAATATCGGTATCCTTTTGATTAATAACGGCATCCACACCAATAGCTGTCTTGCCGATCTGCCTGTCTCCGATGATTAATTCGCGCTGTCCCCGACCGATCGGAGTCATAGCGTCAATCGATTTCAGCCCCGTATACATCGGCTCAATCACGGGCTGGCGATCAATAACTCCAGGGGCTATTACTTCAATACGCCTGAATTCGGTGGCATTTATAGGTCCTTTCCCATCAAGAGGATTGCCCACGGAGTCGATGACCCTCCCAAGAACTGCATCGCCAACAGGGATCTCGGCAATTCTACCGGTTCTTTTGACGGTATCGCCCTCCTTGATTTGGGAGTCATCTCCCATAATGGCAACACCTACATTATCCTCTTCAAGATTCAGGCAAAGGCCATAGATGCCTCCAGGAAACTCAACCATCTCCATAGCCATTGCCTTCTCAATGCCATAGACACGAGCAATGCCGTCTCCCACGGACAAGACGGTTCCGGTCTCGCTAACCTCCACCTTCTTTTCATAATCCTTGATCTGATCCCGGATTATCTGACTTATTTCTTCTGCTCTGATATCCATTAGTTATATTCACCCCTTTTTAATAAATCCTGAAGCCCTGTAATTTGAGCCCTAACACTACCATCCAATACCAAATCCCCAATTTTTACAACTATCCCTCCAATAAGGGATGGATCTTCTTTTACTTCCGCCTTGACCTCTTTAGATGTCAATACTTTCAATGTCCGTAACAATTTGTCAAGGGCTTGCTGTTTTAAGGGCTTTGCAGCAATAATCTCGGTACGAGTAATATTTGAAGCTTCATCAGTAAGCCCAAGATAATAATCGCTAATTTTTTCAATCCCGGCCATTCTGTTTTTTTCAAGAACGAGCTTTAAAAAATTATTGATTACATTAAGAAATGATAACTTCTCTAAAATTGCTTCAAGAACCTTTTTTCTGTCACTCACAGAATATATCTGGTTGGAAATAACCTGGAAAAATTCTGTGTTGGCAGTGCAAAAACCGACAAATTCATTAAGATTTTGTCCATATTCCAGGTACTGCCCATCTTCCTGCCCTAAACTGAGCAGGGCCTTAGCATATCTTCTTGATATTTTTGAACCAATCAATTTAATTTCCCCACCCTTTCAATAAATTCATCAACCAGGATATCCTGGTCAGTTGATTTTAACTCATTAACCAAGATATCCTGCGCCTTTCCGGTTGCAATATTTACTACATAAAGTTTTAGTTTATCTTTTGCCAGCTGTATTTCCTGCTGAATTGTCAGATCAGCCTGAGCCAATAATTGTGTAGCCCTTTCTTCGGCCTCGGCAATAATCTTTTCCTTTTCAGCTTTTCCTTCCGCCTTGTATTGCTCAAGGATCCCGGCCTTTTCTATCTCAAAATCTTTTAATTTTTTCTCAAGTAATTGATATCGATTTTCAGCTTCATCCTTTTGACTGTTAAGTCTCTCAAACTGTTTTTTGATACCCTCTCTCCGGTTGGCAAAAAACTCCTTTACATTGGCCTTCTTCACCACTACAAAAAGAATAATGACTAATAAAGAGAAATTTAGAATTCGATAATAAAGGTCAGTAATTCTTGCAGGGTCATGTGCTCCACCCTCGGACGCGAAACATGCCCCGCAGAAGAGAAATATGACAACGAAAGTACATGCGGAAAAAAATATCCGGTTTCTTTTATTTCCTGAAAGACTTCTCATTGAATACTCCTCCCTAATACCTTTTCGGCTATGTCCATCGAAAAGGTGTTAATCTGAGATTCCAAAGATTTTCGTACTTCCAATATTTGAAAATCAATATCCTTTTTGGCCTTGCCAAGTTTTTCATCCACGGAGGCACCGGCTTCACCAAGAATATGCTTACCCTGATCATGGCCTTCGGCTTTGAAGCTGTCTTTTATTTGTAATCCGTCTTTCTGTGCAAGGATCATCCCATCATTGATCCCTTTTTCATTTTGATCAGAGCGGGATTGATAATCATCTATTTCCCTCTGGAGTGAACTAACCGCTTCTTTTCTTTTGGCAATAATTGACCGAATCGGTTTATAAAGCAGGATATTCATGAAGAACATAAGAATAAGGAAATTTAATATTTGAATCCATAAAGCTCCGACTGGCCAGAGGGAATAATCTACTTCTAACATGACATAATCTTCCTTTATATTAAACTTATTTTAAAAAACCCCATTTTGCCTGATTTATGATTCCTGACTAAAGTGAAACGTTTTGAAATCAGCTTTATCTGTCCAGACACAGTTTTAAATGTTGAATTGAGAAAATGAATCATATTAACAATGAAGTTGTCCGAAAACAACAATTTTTACCTAAATCAAGGCTTGTGAAAAAAATTACCACAGGCATATAGTTAGTGCCTATCCATAAATGGCTATTTTACCGGATATCTGCGTTGCGCTAAAATTTTTATCCTCGAAATACTCACTGTATTCCTGTAGTTAAAATTTCAGAACGCTTGATCTCAAACAAAATATCCTGCTTTATGGATGAACACCAGTTAATGTCGGAGTATCGCAAGCTCGCTTACCTTCGAGGATAATTTTTTCGCATAACGCTGAGTTTGGGGAAAAGGGCATTCTCTCACGGCCTCCTACTTGTCTGCTGCCTTACCCTTAGGAAGAACCGCTACTTTGTTTGCTGCCTTTTCGCTCTGTTTTTGCATCTGACAGGTTCCCTCAAATATGACTCCCGCCTCAATAGTTATTACAGGCGCCTGAATATTTCCAAAAACCTTAGCCGGCGAAAGCATTTCAATCTTATTTTCACCAATAACGTTTCCCTGAACTTCTCCGCTGATTATAATATGCGAAGCATGGATCTCCGACTCAACAACAGCCTCCTCACCTATGATCAGTGTATCACCTGTAAATATCTCACCTTTAAAAGAACCGTCAATACGCACAGTTCCTGAAAAAGAAAATTTGCCTTCAAACTCACTGTCTTTACCTAAGAAAGCATTAATATGATCTTTTATTTTTTTCAACTTCTCAACTTCTCAACTTACTCCAGCTACAATTTTCATTGAAATAACATGATGTTTTTTCTTTTGCAAGGAAAATTTATTAAATATTTCACTAAAAATTAAGTTTTAATCTTAATTATTTAATAAATAACTTTCAATTCGATTTTTTTTACGTTCACACTACTCTTTTCCGACCTTGAAACTGCACGTAAATGAAAAAACATTCTCATTTGCGAATATTAACCTTTATTTTTATTCAAATTTATATATTATCTATGATAAGTTGAAGGTTAAAGGTTGAAAAATCATTGAACCTCTAAACAGTTCCAAACCAGCACTGTTATCATAAAATATCATATATTGTTTTTTGCTGCCTTTTCAAGAGATTATTTTCTTGACAGAATTTGGCTGTTTGGTAAGCATTATTAATAACTTATGTTTCGCGCAAAAATAACTTTACAGAATCGGCGCAGCCCCCCCCATAGGAAGCTGGAAGGAAATAAACTACGCATATCGCACAAAATTTTTGTTCATCTTCAAGGCGTGGCAACAATTGCATAGTGAACTATATAACTGTTGCCGCAACATAGAAGACGGTCAAAAGGGCAAGCAGGATGTGTAGATTATTTTCTGTAAGTTCCCTTAATCAAAACTCCATCCGAACAGGAGGATCAGCATGTTTCAGACTAAAATTACCGAAATGCTTGGCATCAAGTACCCGATTATCGGTGGAACTATGATGTGGATAACAAATCCTGAATTTACGGCAGCGATTTCAAATGCCGGCGGACTCGGCATTCTTGCCTCTGCCATGTACAACAACCAGGAGGAATTTGCTAACGCAATAGATCGGATACATGAACTCACTGATAAGCCCTTTGCCGTTAATCTCAATCTTTTCCCTATGAAACGTCCCGTAGACAATAATGAATATTTAGACGTTTTAATCAGAAAAGGGGTAAAAATAGTTGAAACATCAGGGCATTCCGCACCGGAGAAACTCTATCAGCGCTTTAAAAAAGAAGGCATGATCTGGATGCATAAATGTGTTGGAGTCCGTTATGCCCTCAAGGTTCAGAGCATGGGCGGTGATATAGTCACGGTCGTCGGATATGAAAATGGTGGAGCGACAGGCAAGCTCGATATTGGAACTCTGGCGCTTGTTCCCAAGGTTGTCGAGGCAGTCGGTCTCCCTGTGATTGCGGGAGGAGGTATTTCGGACGGCAGAGGATTTCTTGCAGTCCTGGCCCTCGGTGCAGACGCTGCCATAATTGGTACACGCCTGCTTACCACGCAAGAGGCTCCAATACATGAAAACTTGAAAACGGCCCTGATTAATGCAAGTGAGCTTGATACTATGCTGATTATGCGTTCAATAGGAGCCACGCACAGGGTCTGGGCAAATACCGCCGCAAAAAAATGCGCTGAAATAGAAAGGGGAAATGCCGATCTTTCGGATATCATGCAAATTGTTGCAGGAGAAAATGCCAAGAAGATGTTTGATAAAGGAGAACTTGACGCAGGCATTATCTCATGCGGACAGGGAGTGGGATTGGCTCATGACATCCCCACGGTCAAGGAACTCTTTGACCGTATGATTTCAGAGGCAACGGAAATGGCTAAAAATCTGGCCGGGGATTAGAAATGACGTAACCGTCTGCCGGTCAGGGTTCAGGGTGGAAGATTAAGAGTTAAGAATTAAGAGTTGAGGGCAAAGAAGGCATCAAAGACCGAAGTCTTCGTTACAAATGCTTGTTTTCCCAATGAATTGCCGATTTGGCTCCAAATTCCGGATTAGATCCGCCAAAGATGACCCTCTTCTCGTAAACAGGCCTGAACCCCTGAACCTTTGAATTTGTGAACGGTTACGAATATTAACTTAGGTAGCCCATTAATATAATGAAAAAACATTCAATTAATGCCTATTCAAGACATTTATATCTTTTAGCAGCAATACTTTTTATATTTCCCTCTCTTTTTTTCATGGGAAGTTGCTTCAGAAAAGACCAGCCGGAAAAAGAAAAGCCAAAGGTAACAATGCCGATCAAAAGCTCTGAGCAGACAAAACCGCCTGCCTCGGAAGAAATAAGCAAAGATGGAGAGCCCGTGCCTGAAAATAATATTTCAGGTCCTGAAAAAACCGTTCCCCCTGAAGAACAGGAACCGGTACCTCAATCGCCTGTTAAGCCTTCACCGCCGGTTGACCCTGCACTACCGGTGGAACTTCCACCACCTGCTGAACTTCCACCACCGCCTGAGTCTCTACCATCAGTTGAGTCCCCACAGATTGAATCTCCGCATCAGGTTAAAAATCAAGCCCCTTTAAATTCTCAAGCGCCTGTTGAATCAGCGACCCAGGTTGAACAGCCAAAGGGAAAGAAGGAGACGGTGAAAAAAGTCGGGTATTACAAAACCCAAAAGGGTGACAGCCTCTTTAAAATTGCAGGCAGAAAAGATGTGTATGGAGATTCGAACAAATGGCCATCTCTCTTTCGTCTCAACATGGATCTTTTGAATGAGATAATATCTGACAAAGATTCCCTGCATAAGGAGCTCCCCGAAGGTCTTGAGCTTAATTTTATCCCGCCTTCCCGGTTAAATGAAAATCTGCTTGCTGTTAAGGGAATGGACTGGGTCATTAGTGCACATTCCGGCAAGTCCTTAAAAAAGATTGTTCCAATAGCAATTATGCTTATGAAAAACGGCTACAAAGTATATATTACCAGGGCAACAGTGCAGGGAGAGGTCTGGATGAGGGTTCGTGTCGGTTTTTTCAAAGACCAGTCTGAGGCAAAAGCTGCAGCGGACAAGATTATGACCATCCTGAAGACCTCGAACTCCTGGGTCCTCAGAACAGGGAAGGTCGAAAAGGAGGAGTATGGTGGTTACTGACAATAATGAAAATATTATTCTCAGTGCGGAAGTCATTAAGAATGAAGGGCTTGCAAACTGGGCAAAGGCTTTTAAACTGGGCACAGCCGGTTACAGAGACCAGCTCGATCCTGATGATATCAATAATCCGGAAGTGGCATTTAACCGCATCAAGGTCGCAATCATTGCCGAGGCCAGGGCATCTGTTTCCGACCGGTTATTTGGGGACAAGAAGATGATCGAACATCATATCGGCGGTGAAGTCAGGCCTCATACATCTGAGTTCATTGACCTTGCTGCCAGAGTCTACGCTGCTCACGGCCACAGGGTGCATCTCCGAAAAGGAGTAAATACAACGCCGATCTGGTATTCATCTTTCGGTGTATTTTATAATGAATTGACTGACGGCGAAAACTTTACAGCAAGTCATTCCCCAAAGTTCAAAGGAGGGTGGAAACCTATGGACGGGCTGGGGAAACAACTCATAGGGCAGGCTCAACTCATTGCAAATGAAGTAAGGAAAATAATCGTTCCGGGATACCTGATCAAGCTTGCTCCCCCGGATTCGCATCTAATCAACAGGGATTTTGATGCAACAGAGGCATATTGCGAATATGTCACATCCATTATTCCGGAAGTTGCCCTTGATGATATTCGAAATGCCCAGGATCAGGGTTTTATAACCCATGTGTCTACTGTGGGCGGTTCTATGGGCGGCACTGCAAAACCAATGTTCAAGATCCTTAATATCGATAAGGGAATCTGTTTTCATCATGAAAAAGAGTCTTCCGATTATCATGGGATCGGTATGGTTGATGGTGTAAACTACGGTGTTGACCCTGGTAAATGGCAGGTATACAAAAATATTGGAGCACAGGAAATCCTCAAAAAAGCAGTACCCTCGACCCTTTTTTGTATCTGGGACCCGGATGGAGACAGGTTTAATATTGTTACCACGGCACCTTCGAGTATGAAGGAGAAGGCAATAACATACGGTCTGGAGACAGAAGATCTTACAGAAGACCGTATTCTGGTTTATTTCAAACCTAATCAGATTTATTTTATGCTCACCATCGCAAGAATCGAGCAAATAAGGGCTTCAGGAGAACTCGATCAGTTCGGCTGGGTGGTTTTAGAGACCTTCCCTACCAGCAGATCAATAGGCGAAATTGCTCAGAAAAACGGACTCAAGGTGATAAGAACACCTGTTGGTTTTAAATATTTCGGTGAGGTTGCAGAGCAGATAGAGGGGCAGATTGAAGAAGGTAAGGAAGACATAATTGTCCATACACCTACTAATGAAACGATTTCAGTGGGTAAAAACCCGAGGATCCTGATAATGGCTGAAGAATCAGGGGGCGCTGCAATGGGTGGAACAAGGATTGCCGTAAGCAAAAACGGCATGAAAAAAAGCATTGCCCTTAAAGAAAAGGACGGATTCCAGATAGGTCTTGCAATTATGGCCCTTGCCGCGCGTCTGTTTTTTGAAAAAAGGTCTTTTGCTCAATTTTATCAGGAAAGTATTGAAAAAAATGAGATCGAGTATCGATTCTATGAGAGGCTTGATATAACTCTTTATGATGAAAACCTTCCATCCGATGAACTTGCCGCTGCAAAAC
>Ga0164318_10007469_pt1 | contig 10588 bp, 8 predicted proteins | sample GuaBasSedimGuay9_FD_113734 | JGI IMG/M metagenome (GOLD analysis project Ga0164318, IMG submission 113734) | Subseafloor sediment microbial communities from Guaymas Basin, Gulf of California, Mexico - Guay9, Core 4571-4, 0-3 cm | ecosystem: Environmental > Aquatic > Marine > Hydrothermal vents >...
AACAGAGCAGTTGTATCGAGGATCATGAGTCTTCAATGTCTTCCTTGTCCTTAACCCTGAACGTTGCCCCCTGAACCTGTGAACGGTTACCCTTTATTTCCCTTTAAAATTCGGTTTCCTCTTCTCTAAAAAGGCGCTGCATCCCTCTTTCAAATCTTCACTGTCAAGGATAGAACTTTGAAGATTCAGGGCATAATCAAGCGATGTGTCAAGGTCCATTGTGGCTGACCTTCGAATAGCTTCTTTTATCAAAACTATTGCTGCAGTAGGACCTGTTGCGATCTTGGTTGCGAGTTTATCCACAGCATCGTTGAATTGGTCATCCGGCGCCAGTCTGTCCACAAGACCGATCCTCTCCGCCTCCGCGGCGTCTATTAAATCGCCGGTAAAGGCGAACAGCTTAGCCCTTCCCGGACCGATTAACCTTGGAAGCATGAAATGCCCCCCCATGTCGGAGATAATAGCCATCTGGATATATCCATAGCCGAATCTGGCCTTGTCCGATGCTATACGAATATCACAGGACATTGCAAGATCACACCCGCCCCCAACGGTAACACCGTTGATGGCGGCGATTACAGGTTTGGGCAATCGGTTCAAGGTCCTGATAACATCACAAAAACTACCGATATACGCTCTCCATTCTTTTGGGCTCATTTTTGAGACAGGAATCAGGTCTTCCTGGATATCTCCACCCGCACAAAATGCCTTTCCTGTGCCTGTAATAACCACCGCCCTGGTATCATCATCACTGCCAATCAAAGGCATTGCATCCGTTAAGTCATTTATTAATCCCGGAGATATCGCATTGAATTTCTCAGGTCTGTTCAAGATAACTTTTGTGATTTGATTTTCCGTTTTAACCAGTATATTTTTGTATTTCTTATCAATCATTCATCTTACCTCCGTGGTCTTCTGAAAACAGGTTTATCCCGCCTGATTTACCTGTAATTACATGCGCTTCGGCAGATGGAGTGCCGGTGAACATTTACCTATTTTCCCAAAATAACAAGACTTACAACATTCCTGTTGGGAATACCACCAAGGTTATGGGTCAATGCTAAGCGCGGGTCTTTGACTGACCTCTCCTCGGGCCATCTCTGAAGAAGCTGGCTATACATCTCATAGATCATTCTCAGGCCTGATGCCCCGATCGGGTGCCCGAAACATTTCAGACCACCATCGGTCTGGCACGGTACGCCCCCGCCCTTAAGATCATAAAAACCGTTTAAAATATCTTCGGGTGCTTTTCCCCTTTGTGATATCTGAAGGTCTTCCATGGTTACTAATTCAGTGATAGAGAAGCAATCATGGACTTCCATCATACTGATCTCTTCACGAGGATTTTTTATTCCAGCCTCATCATATGCCCTTTGCGCAGCAAGTGTGGTAGACATCACACTGGTGCCGTCCCAGTCAGTATACATGGCCTCCTCCCCTGAACTGCACGCTATCTGCAGGGACTTAACATAGACAATTTCTTCATCCTTTTTGAGGCTCCTCGCTATTTCAGGAGTAGTTACGATGGCAGCGGCAGCGCCGTCACTAACACCGCAACAATCGAACAGACCGAGAGGATATGCAATCATAGGCGACTTCATTATCTGCTCCTTGGTTACATCTCTCCTCAAATGGGCACGGGGATTCATAACGCCATTCTGATGGCTCTTCCAGGAAACATAGGCCATGGCTTCTTTTAACTGCTCCATGGACATTCCATATTTAGCCTGATATGCTGAAGCAAGCTGTGCAAATGCGCCGGGAGCTGTCCAATCCGCATGGAGCATTACCTCCATTTGACCATCAACGGCAATCGCAGGAAGACCGCCATAACCTGCGTCTTTTAACTTCTCTGCCCCTATAGCAAGAGCAAAATCACAGGCCCCTGAAGCCACTGCATAGCAGGCCCCGCGAAAGGCCTCTGAACCTGAAGCACATTTGTTTTCCACTCGAGTAACCGGCAGAAAGGGTAATTTCAGGGCAACAGCGGCCGGGATTCCTGCCTTCCCAATATTTATCTCAATGAAATAGGAACCGAGCCAGCAGGCCTCTAACTGCTTTTTTTCAATACCTGCATCTGCAATGCATTCCGTAAAGGCCTCTATCATCAAGTCCTCGGACTCCATATCCCAACGCTCACCAAATTTGGAACATCCCATTCCCAAAACAGCAACCTTATCTTTGATTCCTTTTGCCATACTACTCCACCTCCTTTACAGGTACTGCCTTCCAGAAATACCTGACTATCCCCCTTCTTTCATCATAATATTTAATCCTGAAGGCAGGAGCTACAGACATTCCTACCTTTAGAGATTCCAAATCACAATCAGTGAAATCCATCATGGTCTTGCCTCCGCCTTCAAACAGAATATTACCATATATTTGCGGAGGATTTATGGAAGCAACGAGATTGTCTCCGGTATAACTGGCAATCTTGGCGGTTTTATCTGAAAAATAGTATTCTTCCATCTCATCCCGAGCGCCACATTCGGGATTTACACATATCCGCTGAGGAGGAAACTGGGGTGTTCCGCATTTTTTACATTTACTGCCGCAGAAACCATAAATCGCTTTATTATATCTCCAGATCATTGACCACCGCGTTGGTGAATCTTCCTCACCACGCAGGCCTGTCTCAAACGGGATAATATTTCTCCAGACGAGATACTTCGCGTATGTATCCAGCTCAGCCTTATTTGCGAGATGCCATACAACTCCTTTTCTCTTTTTAAGATCATTTATCTTGTCGGTTATTTCAAAATAGATGGCATCGCATCCGCTGCCAAAGCTGACGACCAGGATCTTATCTCCCGGTTTTGCATCTTCAAGCGCCCCGGCAAGCATGACCATCGGTTGAGCTGCGCCCATATCTCCTATCTCACCTAACATGATATCCTGAACCTTTTCAGGATCCACACCGAGGTTCTTGTTTAATTTTTTTCTTTCCCCTGTATAATGGCAGGCATAGATTACCTTTGCGAAATCATCTATTTTAAGGGCATTTTTTTTCAGAAGGCCTTCAACAGTCTTGGGTATCAGGTCCTCATATCCAATATCTCTTATCCATCTGTCCTCCCACTGCCTGTCAAATTTTTCGAAACTGCCGCGGAAATGATCTACAAAATCACTTGTAATGGAGTATGAACCCTTATACTCGGCGATAACATCGTGGTCGCTAATCAGAAACGCAGCGGCCCCATCTCCGAAAATCATCTCCTGGGGACTTCCCATCTTTCCTAAACGACAATCCGAGGCACATACCAGCATATTTTTCATCTCTCCGGAACCAACCGCTTCGAGAGCGGAAAGCATGGCCGTTGTCCCGGACTTCAATGCCCCTGTAAAATCAGCAGACCTGACATTTTCTCTCATTCCAAGGGCAGTTGCAATGATGCCGGCATTTTGTCTTTCCTTATAAGGCAGAGTTGTAGAAGCAAAATATACACCATCGGGTTCAGTACGTTCGAACCCGTTATTGCAATTCATTCCTGCTGCTACAGCCATTGTAACAGGGTCTTCATCAAAATTGGCCACGGCCTTTTCTCCACGGGAGTGCGCGGCTGTTGCAGAGTTAAGCCACCCCATGTTTTCAAAAATCTTTTTGCGGTTCAGTCTGTACCGGGGGATATATGCCCCATAAGAACGGATACCGATCATAATGTTTCCTCCTTAAAGTCAGGAATTTACGTATGTTCCTATCCCTGCTGAACTATTACGAACTTCAATATTTTTAATTAAATACCAATCTACAACCCAATATTATCCGCCACTATGGCTCTTTGAAAAGAACCATCCCCGAATAATAGTTCCAGCTTTTTGGCGTTCCTGGTATAAAGAAAGAGATCAAATTCTTTACTAAACCCAATTCCACCTGTAAGCTGGTGGCCAATCTTTGTCACCACCTTAAAAGCTTCACCGCACCATGACTTGGCGATAGCGGCCTCTTTTGTGCAGTCAAGCCCTTCATTAATCTGCCACGCTGCGTAATGTGCCGTATGTCTTGATGTTTCCAGCTTCATTGCCATATCCACACACATATGCTGGACGACCTGAAGAGCCGACAAAGGTTTTCCGAACTGTATCCTTTCATTTACATGATTCAAGGCCAGCTCCATGACCCTGTCCATGCCTCCCACGCATTCGCAGCTCAAAGCAACAGCAACTTTCGGCCACTGGGCTTCAATGTATTCCCATCCCTTTCCTGCTTCACCTACAATCTGCGCTGGGGTTGCCTGAACATCCCTGAAATTTACAAGGCAATCAACTCCTTTTCCGGAAATGGAATGCAGGTTGATCGTCTCAATTCCCGGTGCCTTGCCATCCAGCATGAAAAGAGTAACTCCCTTGCCATCCGTTGTCTTAGCCGCGCACAGAATATTATCTGCAACATGGGCATACGGCACAAAGGAGGCGGCTCCCGAGATCCTGTAGCCGCCGTTAACCTGTTTTGCCTCCAACTCAAGTTCACTCTTGCTATACAGACCTTTTCTACCCAAAAATGCCAGGGTTGATATGCATTCACCTTCAGCTATTTTTGGCAGATATTCCTTTTTGAGCTCCTCAGATCCATTATCCTGGATTATAAGTCCTGTAAGGATTACAGTTGATAAAAAAGGGCTGGGCATGGCAGATTTTCCCATTCCCTCCAGGATTAATGCAAAATCCAGAAAACTTCCTTCAAACCCCCCATATTCCTCCTTAAAAAGAAGACCCATCCAGCCAAGTTCAGCCATCTTCTTCCATACCTCGGGAGAATAACCCTTATCATCTTCCATCAACTCCCTGAGAAGTGTGCCGGAAGTTTCCTTCTCAAAAAACTTTTTTGTCGAATCATACACCATTTGCTGTTCTTCATTAAAATTAAAGTCCATTAGACTCCTCCCGCAATCTGATTTGGCGCCAACTATTTCTTTTTCCTGCCCAGTTTTAAACCTCGCTGTGCAACGATATTTTTCAATACCTCTACTACACCGCCCTGCAGTGTATATGAAGGGCTCCAGAGGTAATCCTCACATGCCATGCCATTACAGGGAGCTTCAGGTGAACCCGGCATAAGCAGACCCGGCAAACCCATCAAGGTTGTTGCGACATCTGCCAGTTTGGCCTCATAGAGCGTGCAAAAGGTTTTGCCCATTGCCGCCTCATAACTTGGAATCTTCCCCTTGTCCAACAGACTTGCCACATAATAGATAAAGAGTTTTCCAACTTCGAACTCTATCTCTAACTTTGCGATAGAATCTCTTATAAGAGGGTCCTGTGAGAGGGGTTTTCCCCCTTTGTCATTGGTTTTTACATAGTCTTTCAAGGAATCCAGGGTTAAGGAATTCTGCATAAGCCTTTCGATCCCCGCCCTTTCAAAATCAAGGTTCGTCATGATCTGGCGAAAACCATTATCCTTTGTGCCGACCAGGTACTCCTTCGGTACCTTGACATTATCAAAATAGACCTCATTAAAGGAATGTGCCCCTGCCGAGTTGATAAGCGGGCGGACGGTAACACCAGGGCTTTTCATATCAATGACCATCTCGCTGAATGCATTATACCTTGAAACCGCGGGATCCAGGTTGGTTTTTACAAGAGCCCACCCATAATCGGCAATATGACCATTTGATGTCCATACTTTTTGTCCGTTTACGATGTAATAATCACCTTCCTCAACCGCTGTCGTCCTGCAATTGGCCAGGTCGGATCCTGCATCAGGTTCACTGAATAAAAGGCAGAAACATACTTCAGCATTTCTTATCTTCGACAAAAACTCCTTTTTCAGGAAATCGGAGCCAAAATGTATGATACCGGGCGCAACCTGGCGATCCGCCATAAAATGATACGCAACAGGAGCTCCCGCCCGGAACATCTCCTCTAACATAATCACCCGATCAACATAACCCATGCCCCTGCCGCCGTGCTCTTTGGGCCAGGCGATTCCTATCAACCCTTTTTTTGCCACTTCCTTTGAGAACTCCATGGAAGAGAGGTGCATCCAGCAATTATTGCCGAATGGAAAAATTCCTTTCTCTTTTTCGGTTGTTACAAATTCTTTAACCTCTTCTCGAAATTGAACCTGTTCTTCCGTAAACTTAAAATCCATAAAATATTCCTCACAATATATGGTTTTCCGTTATAAGAATTACCGGAGGTAAATATTTGATACCTTCGTAATTAGTAATTACTAAACAGCGTCTGAACGAAAACTGTTGATTTCCCCAATTTCTAAGTCAGTCTCAAATTCTGATCCTCAAAATCCTCAATGTATTTCTGAGGTTAAACCTGATTTAAAATTGGGGCGTCTTCCCTGGCTCGAACAAAAATACTGATTTTAGTTCGGACGCTAACTATCATTTTTTTTGAAATGGGGGAAGGAAAGCCTTCACCTTATATAATTGAACTATACTTTGGCTGGAAAATAAGAGAGATAACCGTTCACGGTTGTCAGTTCACAGTTCATATTTTTTTCAATGAATCATGCAAAGACATGCTGATAAGGAATAAGCTTTTTTCCAAATTCCTGAATCTTCAGAAGGTAACCCCATCATTCCCCTCTACCTTCAGCAATTTCTGTTGAATTTGCTATCCCTTGATATTGCTCCGCTTCACTCGCAATGATCGCAGTTCAACTCGTAACCGGCCCTGTCATTGCGAGGAGCTAAAGGCGACCTGGCAATTACTATAACAACTTTTAAAGGAAATAGCCGCTCTATCTTCCGTTTTTTTCCCAACCGTTAACCGGGAATCGTCAACAGTATATTATTGCAGGATATGTTGTTATTAAGGGATGTGAAACAAAATAACGTAACCGTTCACAGGTTCAGGGTTAAGGAGAAAGGAGGCTTTGAAAACCCGAGCTCCTCGTTACAAATTTTTCCAGGTAATTGCCAATTTGGTTCCAGATTCAGGATTAAATCTGATAGAGATAAAGCACTTGTCGTAAATACAGATATCAAATTATTTTCCTTTGAAATTGGGTTGTCGTTTCTCAAAAAAGGAGTTTCTCCCTTCTTTTAAATCATCCAGACCAAAAAATAAGGAGGTAGCATTTACTGCGCTTACTAACTCTTCGCCGCCTAAATCCTTGTTCACAATTGCTTTGGCAAGTTTAAGAGAAAATGGCGCCTTGCTCATCAAAATCCCGGCCTCCTCCTGAACGGCATCCATTAATTTGTCTGCCGGAACCACTTTATTAATCAATCCTATTCTTTCCGCTTCCGTTGCATCAATCTTCTTTCCTGTCATGATTAGCTCTTTTGCTCTGGTCCTGCCGATAATTTGATGGAGCCTCAATATTGCAAAACCGGGCATGATCCCGATTCCAACTTCAGGAAGCCCGAATATCGCACTATCGGAAGCAATGGCTATGTCGCATACAATAGTCAGCTCTGTTCCACCGCCAAGAGCCATTCCGTTTACAGCGCCTATAATTGGTTTTGATATTTTCTCGATTTTACCGAAGCCCCTGAGCACCAATTGAAGATACTTATAACCGCTTGGGATATCACCATCAAATATACTTATGTCACCGCCGGCACAGAATATTTTACCCTGACCGGTAATAACGATTACCTTTACATCATCATCTTGATCCGCTTCATCAAGAGCGCTTAATAAATCCGTTACCATACCTTCGCTTAATCCATTCATCTTTTTGGGCTGATTCAAGGTAATGGTGCAAATACCATCTTTTTTATCAAACAAAACGTTTTCCATTCCTGCCTCTTTTGAAATCAGATTTTATCCCGCGCCTGAACGAAAAAGTCCTTTTTCGTTCAGGCGCTATTTAGGAAAGTTAAACAGAATTATTCGTCCTGTGCGGTTAGCTTTTAGCCGCTATATGTTACATCCCGGATATCAATGCTAATTGCCTGCAACTAACCAGTAATTGCCAACGACTAACCGAACAGTTCTCTATTATTTCTGAACAGCGCGGTTTCATTTTTATCGCAGAAGCGCAAAAAATGCAGTGAGCCGTCATCTTTTGCGCCAATAATATGCGCTGATAATATTAACAGCCTCATAGGCTCTTAATTAATACATGGGACAAGGTGCAGCTTATCCGACGCCAATTATCGATAGTCATTTTAAAAAAAGACTACATCATTGTATATCCGCCACTGACGCTGAGTGTCTGCCCTGTAATATGACCGGCCCTGTCTGAAGCCATGAAAAGGACTGCATCTGCAAGGTCAGTCGCCTTTCCAAGTTTTTTTAAGGGATATGCCTTCGCAGCTTTCTGCTGTGCCTCGGGCGTAAATATCTTCAACATATCGCCGGCCCACAGACTTTTCTCTCCGACCACTTCTTTACCCTCAGGAACAGTCAGTCCGGGACATACAACGTTCAGTCTGATGCCGTATCTGCCTACCTCTCTCGCCAGGGCCTTGGTAAAAGCTATTACGCCGCCTTTGCAGCCGGAATAAACGACTTCCCTGAATTCACCCATTCTCCCTGCATCCGATCCGAGATTTACAATAGTGCCGTTTTTTCGCTCAATCATCTGGTCAAGGACAGCCCGGGTGCAATTCAACATACCCCAAAAATTAATGGCAACAGTCTTTTCCCACTTATCCCTCGACTCTTCCATAAAAAGCTGGTCAACGTTCCAGCCAACGTTATTGACCATAATATCTACCTGTCCGAATTTTTCCGTTGCCTGCTTGACCGTGTCCTGCACATTATCATTATCAGTAATGTCAGTTTTTAAAAAAATGCAATCAGCGCCTGCTTTTGAGACTTCTTCAGCCGCGCTCTTGCCCATTGTTTCGTCCCAATCCGCAATAACAACGTTTGCCTTTTCATCGCCAAAACCGAGGCAAATCGCCCTGCCTATATTTGATCCGCCACCAGTAACGATAACCGTCTTTCCAGCTAAGTGTAAATCCATTTTTACCTCCTTTGATAGTCCTCATAAATACTGTTAAAATGATCTTTAAAGCGCCTGATACTTATTCTGCCGGAAAAGTCAATGCCTGTTAATATATCGTTGACTGATTCCGGCGACCGGTTAGCACCCGCACAAATCCGGGCGCCGATTCTGTAAAGTTATTTTTGCGCAAACCCTTAACGATACACACCTGATTTTGTTGCATTATCATGCCCTGAAACCGAGATTCCTCGAAATAATAAGTTTCATGATCTCTGTTGTGCCTGCATACAGACTCTGCGCCCTTGCGTCACGGTATAACCGGGCAATGGGATATTCCTCCATATAGCCGTAGCTCCCATGAAGCTGGAGAGCGTTGTAAGCCAACCTGTTGGTCATCTCTGCGATCCACCATTTGGCCATTGAAACCTTCGTCACAATATCTTTGCCTGCTATATAGTCTTCTATCAGCTTATCTAAAAGTGCACGCCCAAGCTCCACATCAGTAGCCATTTCAGCAATCTTGAAGGCATTATGCTGATGGCAGCCGATTGGCTTTCCAAATGCCTCCCTTGTCTTTGCATATTCCATGACATCTTCCAATATTCGCTCTGCCATGCCCTGAGCCCAGATAGTAACCGATACCCGCTCTCTCTGAAGTTCACTCATCAGGCACTTAAAACCTCTGCCTTCCTCATAAAGCAGGTTGGAAACAGGGACGCGGCAATCCTCGAAAATGAGCTCTGAAGTATCTTCGGAATGCAGACCTAACTTATTTAACTTTCTGCCCTTGATAAAACCGGGAGTACCGGCCTCAATGCATAACAGACTTACTCCTTTGGAAGGAGGAACAGCCGTAGTATCCGTCTTTACCGCAACTACGGCAGTATCTGTTGAGGCGCCATTTGTGATAAAGGTCTTTTGTCCATTTACAACGTAATAATCACCATCTCTTTTGGCGGTTGTCTTTATTGCCTGCAGATCAGAACCGGTATTTGCTTCGGACATACAAATTGAGACTATATTGTCACCGCTTACGCATCCGGGCAGCCATTTCTGCTTCTGCTCTTCTGTCCCGAAATCCGCAATATAAGGGACCATGATATCACTATGGCTTGCTATGCCGAGACCGATATCGGCCCTTGCAAGCTCATGAATAACAACCACTGAATATTCAAAACCGGCGCCGCTTCCACCATATTTCTCATCTACCCATGTTGCGAGATATCCCTGTTCACCCATCTTTTTCCAGAGAGAGCGCGGGATCTCACCTGCCTCTTCCCATTCCTCAATATGCGGCACCATCTCGTTTTCGATAAATTTCTTAACACTCTTGCGAAAAATTTCATGTTCTTCTTTAAATATACCCAATTAAATAATCCTCCTCTCCACTCATTTCATAAAAAGCTTGCAATTTATGTTATTTACGAGGCAGGTTTAAAACCTGTGTCGCAATGATTGTCCGTTGTATTTCAGAAGAACCGCCCCAGATAGTCAGACTTCTTGAGTTGATCATTCCCATGGTAGCCTGGTGGACATCATTGCCGAATTCCTCGTTATACCATGACATGCCGTATGAGCCTATGGCCTCATGATCCAGGTCCATAACGCGTTGATAGAGTTCTCCTCCATATACTTTCAGAAAGGAAGTTTGGGGCCCCGGAGCAGTTCCGGTCTTTAGCTGTGATATTAACATGAAAAAGGTATCGAGGAGCGCCTGACAGTCTATCTCCA
>Ga0164318_10007470_pt1 | contig 10587 bp, 13 predicted proteins | sample GuaBasSedimGuay9_FD_113734 | JGI IMG/M metagenome (GOLD analysis project Ga0164318, IMG submission 113734) | Subseafloor sediment microbial communities from Guaymas Basin, Gulf of California, Mexico - Guay9, Core 4571-4, 0-3 cm | ecosystem: Environmental > Aquatic > Marine > Hydrothermal vents...
CTCTGAAATTCTCTATCCGGATTACACAATTAATCCAGATGTAGACGGATCTATTGATGTAAACGATCCCCTTATCCTTACAAAGACGCTGGTGACAGCAGGAACGGTGTTGACAAATCCTATGGAGTTCTCGTACAACCTAACGGCACAATTTGCCAACATTGATGCATGGGCTACTGGGGCAGGTGCAGCAAGTCATAGTTATAATACTGGAACATATAATTCAGTAGGCGAGGTAGATTTTTTTAATACTCTTCAGTTTTCTGATATTATCGTACCAGATGGTGTAACGTGGACATCGGAATCCGGCGTCTTTCTTAGTCAAACACCACCTATTGATCAACCAGTCCCAGAGCCCTCAACTATCCTCCTCCTCGGTAGTGGTTTGGTAGGACTGGCTTTCTACAGAAGGAAAAGAAAGTAGGTTTGACTTTCTGAAACTGTAAAGCTTTCCGACACACTGTAAAATATTTCGACACATCGAAGCGGGGTCAGTAATGGCTCCGCTTTTTTATTATCTACCCAATCATATTGCATGACCTACATCTTGGAATAATAATGTGAAGCCATCAGCTATCTGTTCAACTACCGCTATGAACTCCAGGAGTATGAAGATAAAGAGGATAGCGATGATTAGGATTTCATCTTTTCCTTTCTGAAGAAAAAGACCTCCTGATATCAAGCGAAGGAGCAACATTCGCTAAAACCTGAAACACCTATTGCGACTACCGTGTCGAAATCCTTTACAACACACAAACATTTGCCATTCTGCCTATAAAAGCACTGTATTTCTCAATTGTTACAGTGTTGGAATTAAATTTGCATATTTAGAATTTCATATATATTTTAGTGCTTAGCATGAGAGATTTATTATTGTTCAAATTGTGCCTATTGCCACAACACAATCATTATTATGTTCTCCACCGTCAAGCCAATAACATTATCAATTTTGTCACTTTGGGTGACATTCATATGCCACAGCGGTATGCACAACAGCGGTCAGGTGATCGGATCAAGCAATATCGCTTATCTTTTAATTCATGTTTTGCGAGGGTAATAAATGAAGCAACTATTAGTGGTTCTGTTAGGGGGAATACTTGCATTTAGCACGGTTGGAATTGCCAAAGCTAGTTTAATGGACGGACAAAGTTATACAACTGCGGGGCTATCGGCTAACCAGATTCTCATAGATGGTTACTCTGTCGGTGATGGGATCTACTGGCTTGATCCTGACGGCGAAGGGGGGAACAACCCTTTTCAGGCGTATGCTGATATGACCCGCCAAGGTGGTAGTTGGACTCTAGGTTTAAAAACTTGGCATCAAGCAGGCCATTATGGAGTTGCAGACGCGGTTGGTAGCGTTGATGATGCCGTAACCCTGAAAGGCAATGCCTACAAACTTTCAGATGAGAGTATTCGCCAAATAATTGGTTCTTCATTAAACTTTGATGTGATGGCCGACCAGGCGGGCTTCAATTCAACCTATTCCAATGGTAACTATGAATATGCTGTTCTCACAAACTACACAGGGAAATGGACTTTTGAAGAAGCGATGCAAGCATCATTGACACACACGTTACTTAAATCCTATAGCTTGCTTGATGATTCTCTGCTTTGGAAAGGTGAATTGCTATTTGGGGTAGGTGGTGCTGGCATTAACGGTAGTACTATGTTGAGTGGACCAGGCGCTTTGACGCAAGTGGGTACGGCTTCACATGATACTTGGCACCATTTCTATATGGCCGATACAAACTCAGATAGCTATCTCTATCTTAGCAACGGCGCTCAGCATTCCTCAAACCGCGAGATGAACCACAGATATTGGTTCCGGTCCGACTACACCCCAGCACCCGTCCCAGAGCCAGCAACAATCCTCCTCCTTGGTAGCGGTCTAGCAGGACTGGCATTTTACAGAAGAAAGAGAAAGTAAGTGTCAAGTTTTCCGACACTGTAAAGTAATCCGACAGTAACTTAAAGCGGGGTCAGTAATGGCTCCGCTTTTTTATTCCAATCCCCACGACCCCTCCTCTTGCCCTTCTTTGGTGCTTTTGAATGGCTTTTGTAACTCGAAACATACTGAAGACAGTGGATTATGAGGTTACTTGATAAAAATGTTGCCGGTTTCTTCCAGCTGTTTTCCCGTTAGGACTTCAAATTAACGTCGGGAATCTTTACAGTTCATATACCACCACGGCTCTCTCCAGAAAATAGTCTGCAAATTCAGCCAGTTATATGTCTGGCTCAAATCATGCAATAAAAACAACCATGAGTCTGAACACCTTTAAAAAACCTCAGGAGAATCCAGTGAAAAAAATAATTTTCTTATCCTTTCTAGTTTCCATTTTGTGGGCAACCAATGCCGTTGCTATTCCAACCTCATACGGGGAGGCAATACACGCAACAACTGCGTGGCAAGAACTGGACGATGTTTCTAATTTAGCTGACACTTACGGTACGTCTTGGAGTGCTGATGGGGGCATCACCTGGGGACGTGAAACACTTTATATCGGCCAAACAGTTCAGTTCAAATTCAATATGCATAAGCGGCATGTTGGAACTCACTACGCTGATCATTTAAAAGTGTGGCTGGATTGGGATCAGAGTGGGGTATTTAATGAGGCAACTGAGGTGATAGCTTATGGAGAACGAACACTGACAACATCTGAGGCAAACAATTTAGGATCGGGGAATACTCCCATTGTCCCTGACTTTTCTTTTCTCTCTGGCGAATATGAAATTTTGGATTCGTTTATTGGGGACACTTGGCTCAGAGCCAGGGTCACTTGCAGTCATTCACTGGTTGCTTTGGACGGCGGCGATTGGGATGATCAGTGGACTGATACATACATAGGTCACTATGAAAGTATTTTTAGCGCAACAGGGGCTTATCACCAAGGGGAAGTAGAGGAATGGATGATTTCTGTTGCCCCTGTCCCTGAACCAGCAACCATCCTCCTCCTCGGAAGTGGACTGGCAGGACTGGCCTTCTACAGAAGGAAGAAAAAATAAGTTTAAAGTTTACTTTAAAGCATTCCGACATATAACAATCGAAGCGGGGTCATCTAATGGCTCCGCTTTTTTGTGTCTCAAGCAGCCCTGCCATATCCTCATAGTTGGGCTTTTTATTTGTTTGGGATAAAGTGCGCTATAGCCTGAAAAATAAGTGTGCTATGCAGCCTCTTGAAGGGGTTCGATCAGAAGATCCAAATGCGAGAAACAAACGTCAAATATTATTTTATTAGTTTAATTTACTCAAACCAACAACCTGTAGTACTCTCACCACATGGACAACTATGACAAACTACTCAATAAAGGGATAAGTGCTGCAGAGGCTGGTTCTTACGATGAGGCATTCATAATTCTAACCCAGGCCGCTGAACATATTCAAAGCCCAATTGTCAAAAGCTACAGTGCCTACTGCCAAGCAAAGAGCCATGGGAAATTGTCTGCTGCTGCTGAAATTTGTCAGAGAAACATTGCGAGAGAAAGTCACAATTCTGTCCACTACTTGATCTTGGGCCGTATTTTTTTACTTGCTGGAAAGCGCTGGAAAGCAATTAAAATATTTCATATGGGGCTCAAGGTCAGTCCAAACCCGTTAATCATCAAAGAATTGAAGCAGTTGGGCAAAAGAAATAGCCTAGTCATTAAAGTGTTAGACAGAGAACATTCCCTCAATCGTCTTCTGGGAAAAGCCTTTTCAACGGTCGGATTAAGATAATAATCCCTACAGCTCTCGTCACTTCCCCAAGAAATGTCCAATATCAAATGGTGACAGGTGCTGCACCCCATTTGAAAGTAAATTGCCGGTCAGATTGACCATGAAAGGCTGGAGACAGTCAGGATAGGTTTTCTGATAGCTTTTCAGCCCTTTGTAGTCTGACGATTTCAAGCGTTTCTTGTATTTAATTTCAACTGGCGTTAACTCCCCGCCAGCCTCAATAATCAGATCCACTTCCTGTCGATTTTTGGTGCGCCAGAACTTGATCTGGTCGCTCGCCGTTCCCCCCTTGATGAGTTCAGAAATCACATACCCCTCAAATAAAAATGGGCTGTCTTGACGCATATCATGGTGATTAAAGCGTCCCGCCGCAAGCAGCGGGATATTAACTACGCAAACTCTTCTCTGGCCTTCAGCCAGCTTTCGCCCCAAGGAGACGGGGAGTAAATCCGCAGAGATTTAATGGTTCTGTTTTTTTGTATCCATATCCCGATACAGCCCGCCATAGTCCCAATTGTTGACAATAATGATATATTTAGTTATAAATAGACCGTCAATCAATAATTTTCGAGAAAGATAACACCTCGATAGTTAGGGGAACTTCCCTCAAAAGGCGTCCATTAACGAGCATCAAACTGACTCAATAACTGTAAGAAAAGCTACCGCTACCCAAGGCGATTGCAATACGAAAGGAGAAAATTATGTTCCCAATAAAGTCTGTTTTAACGGCACTCTTAGTTACTATGATTCTCGTAACCCCGGCACTCGCGATCGATGCCACAACAACTTATAACGCTGGACTCTTTGTTCTTTCGTTTCTTGGTTTTTGTACTCTCGTCGTCATCGCCCAGATGATTCCTGCCGTTCTGATGTTAGTTGGCATGACCAAAAATGTACCCGGGGGTCTCTCAAAAAGAGCATAGGACCGCTGCTGCAGAAAAATCGGGGATTCAAACTCTCACTCTGAGCAGAGTTAAATAAGAAAAAGGCCCCTTCTCGTTGAGAAAGTGCCTTTTTCTACCTGTACCCTGAGATGAATAATTGACTAACGGGGCTTTTTCATCTCCACTATCTTATCATCCATCATTGTCAGCAACTCATCCAAACCCTTGCGACGAATAATTTCACCGTAACTGGCACGATAATTTTTGACCAGACTGATCCCTTCCAGTACCAGATCAAAGATCTGCCAGTCACCATCCTCATAGACCATTTTGTACTGCACCGGGATCTCTAATCCCTCGGAATGGACCAGCGTATCAACGATCGCCTTATGCCCCTTAACTCTCTGTTTCAAGTAATCGGTCGCTCCACCACCGTAATCATCCATTCGATGCAGATAGGTCCCCTCAAGTATCTGCACTAACAATAGTGCAAAGCGCTCCCGCTGCTCTTCTGTTGCACCGTCCCAATAAGGGCCAAGAGTCCGGCGAGAGATGGACTTCATATCCAGATATGACTGCATCCGACCACTGACCAGAACTTGCTTTTCTGCATCACTGATGTCGGTTCGCTTTAAAACATCCAAAACAGAATCTACCATCTGCTTAACCCGTATCTGCGGTTGTGGTAAAGCAAAACTTGAAGTTGCAAACAACAGGGCCAATAAACCACTTAATATTATCTTTTTCATCGTTATAATCCAAACCAGTCAATGGGATCTAAAAGTTGATTATCAAATACCGGAGCTTCAAACATATTCATATCATACGTACTGTCACCAATTTGCGCCTTCCGAAGCTGCGCGTAGGCCGATCGAATAAACAGATAGGGATCAAGAGAATCGGCGACAATCCCCTCATAGGTATCCTGATCCAGAGATAAACGGTTCACAGCATCAAGAAGCTTTATAGCCAGATATTCTTTGGTGCTCAGATCAGCATACCTGAGCGGATCACCATAAGAGTCAACAAAAGAACCGGCGGCATCACGTAGACTGGAGGGGCCAACAATCGGTAAAACCAGATAAAATCCGGGTCCGATGTGATAATATCCCAGTGTCTGACCAAAATCCTCAGAAGACTTGTTAACTCCTGCTACAGATTTCGCCGGATCAAACAAACCACCGATTCCGAAGGTTGTGTTGATAACAAAGCGATAGACTTCTGTCCCGAACCCCCTGAAATTCCATTGTAGCAGGGAATTCGCCGCGCGAATAGGTGACGCCAGATTAGAGAAAAAGTTACCGACAGAAACCCTCGCCGGTCGTGGAATAACCAGACGATAGCCCTTGGCAACAGGTTTAAGTACGTAAAAATAGAGCTTGTCATTGATCCAGAAAACCCCCCTATTAAATGGTTCTAACGGGTCGGCAATCAAAATTTCTGAAGCTGGATCATCATCAGAAAAAGTATCGTCAAAGTCAGCGTCAAAGTCAGCGTCAAAGTCACCAGCAAACACAGTACCGATGAGGATGAAATATACAGCACATAACAGTGTAAAAATGCGTAACGGCATCAAGCCTGTCCTTAAACTGAATTAAATTATCTTTTCCGCCACAAATAAAAATGGAGACTGTGGCCGGTTACTCACCGTCAGCTGAATTACCTGAAAAGTGACGGGGTCTAAAGCTGTAAAAAAATCGGTGACTGCAATTCCCTCTTCCGCTCCTCCGGGATGCCCGGGATAAACCACCACCGCCAGTCGTCCCCCCACCAGCAGCAAAGAACAAGTCTGCTCCAGCGCCGATACGGTCGATTCGGGACGGGTCACAAGTTCCTGTTGACCACCGGGGAGATAACCCAGGTTGGCAATAACCCCCTTTGGCGCAGCGGGGAGAACTCTGGCGATCTCAGTATGACTCATCGCCAGCAAATCAATCCCCGCCTCACTTGGTAGCGGCTGTATGTCATGCTGATGGAGTCTGACCTGGGCACCGGCTGAAACCATCCTGTCACGGGTCGCCAACAACGCCTGTGTTTGGATATCGAAACCGATCACCTGGCCCGTTTGCCCCACCAACCGAAACAGTTCCAGTGTATCTTGCCCATTTCCTGCAGTCAAATCAACAACCAGGTCACCTGGCTGCACAACTTCGGAGAGCAGTTCCTGCCCCCATTTCACCACCTTGGTCAAAACCTGCTTCACGGCCTGTGAACCCTTAACTTGGCTTCAATCAGTTGCCGGTGAGAGAGACCAATCAGGGATCCCAATTGACGCATCAGCGCTTCTTCGTAACAATCCAGCCGCCCGTCAGCATAAACCAACTGCCAGATAGCTTCAATAATCTGTTCTTTTTCCGGTTGGGTGAAAGATTGATTGATCTCCCGGGTAAACTGGTGCAGATCATGGCTATTACTACGGGTTTCTTCTGCCAGTACCAGCAAATCTGCGACAGAGTCCTCTGACACGGAAAAATATTGCAGCAACAAAGGACCAAGCAAATCCTGCTCAGTCTGATGAAATTCACCATCAGCATGCGCAACTTCCAGCAATAGGACTGCTGCCGCCAGAGGAATACGCTCGTGAGAAACCGAATCAACCCGGTCTGTTGGTGTAGCAAAAACCTGAAGAAGTCTTTTTAACATCTAATTATACCTATAAAATGATAGTTTTCCCAAGAGCCATGGCTCTTGTTTGACCAGGAATCTGTCGGACTCCTTGGGAACAAAATATACCGGGGATGATTGAACCATAGCCAAAAAAATCTCAACCCCCTGTTTCACATAAAACCGTCTTTTTATCCCGCCATCAGCTTTTATAAAAAATGACCCGGGCTTTTTCAAGGGTGATCATTCCCCCCTGCAAGATTTCATCGAGCTGGGGAATAATTTGCTCAATTTTCTCATCATTGTCGACCACCTCTATCACCAGCGGCAAGTCTTGCGATAATCGCAGCAAGCCATCGGTATGCAACACAGAATTGGCACCAAATCCGGCAACACCTCTTAAGACTGTCGCTCCGGCAAAACCTTCATGTCGAAACAACTCCAGCAGCACTTTGTACAGTGGCTTGTTCTGATGACGATCTGACTCCCCGATAAAAATCCGCATCAGGGTTCGTTCTCCATCCAGACGGGGCATCACAGGCTCCTTCTATCAAACGATCCAGGTTCAGGTCAATTGACGCGCGACCAACATCCCTAAAAGGGCGAAGAGTAAACATAGTACGACATTTAATAAAATATTAGCGCCAGCCTGCCAGAAACTGCCATCTTCCAACAACCGTAACGTTTCATAGGAGAATGTCGAAAATGTCGTAAAACCACCCAGAAAACCAACTGCCAAACCAATCCGTATTTCGGGAGAAAAAAAGGTGCTGCGCAACCCGAAAGTCATCAACAGAGCCAGCAGAAAAGAGCCAACGATATTGACAAACAGAGTCCCATAAGGCAAATTGCGCCCGACCAGTTGATAGGTCCAGCCTGAAGCCAGATAGCGTGCCATACAGCCGAGTCCGCCAAACACACCGATATAAAACAACTGCATACGATTTCCAGACCGATAGGGAAAGTCGACAAAAGAAGTCATTATTAACTAGAAATTAGCGGATGTCAATCAGCATATCCCCGCAGGGAGGACTTGACGGCTGTGTGCTTAGATGATTGACAAACTCAGACATATTCCGTAGCTTCTTGATGTCGATCATCATTAATGAAATAAAGGAACCGTCCCGATGAAGCAAATTTACAGATATCTACTACTCGTCTTATTCTGCCTGTTTCTGGCCGCCTGTAGTAATTCTAAAAACAAACCTCAAGTCACCGCAGAACAAAATTTCATGAAGGGTGAAGCCTATTATGAGGGCGGTCACTACAATCAAGCCATCACCGCCTGGGAAGATGTTATCGATGCATATTATTCCCCGGAACTAAGCATGCTGGCTGAATTAAAAATTGCCGAAGCTTACTATATATCCAAGCAATATGAAGAAGCAGCTGTAGCTTTTGATAATTTTCTAAACCAGCATCCCAACGATTTTCGTGCCGCGACAATTCTCTATCGAATGGGTCTCAGCTATTACCAGCAGATTCTTGTTCCTGATAGAGACCAATCCAGCACCCAATTTGCACTCTACAGTTTTGAAGAACTGGTAAAGCGATTTCCGGACGATCCACAGGCTCCGGAGGCGCGCAACTTGATTTTGCGGTGCAAAACCCGCCTGGCCGAACATGAAGTTTATGTTGGCCGGTTTTATTTGAGAATAGACCAGTATCAACAAGCCATCGATCGACTGGAAGGGGTGTTGATATCTTTCCCCCGATATTATTACCGTGATGAAGCCTATTTCTACCTTGGTAAAGCCTACTTTAAAACCTCCCAACCGGATAAAGCCAAAAACACCTTCAAAAAGCTTTTTGAGGAATTCCCGGGAAGCAAGTATATAGAAGATGCCCAAACAATACTGGCGCAAGAGGGTTGATAGCCAAGCTTTCAACCCTCCTGAGAGATTTAGAACCGGGATCTTCTGCGTGCCAGTGATGCCGGTTTTATTTTGTCAATTATCCGATTACCAGAAATGATAATTTAATCTTTGTATACATATTTTCCCTTGACTTGATTGATCGCAACATTATATAAGAAACGCTGTTCTTTTAATGTCGATTTAATGACCTTTATGGTGGCCTTTCAGCTTATTGGATAAGTCATTTAACCTTTCGATATTACTAATAAAATAAGCTTTTCATGGTTTTATAAAGTCATTTCTAACTGCTGTTTTAACAGCACATTCAAAGCGGTGCAATTGAGTACCGCTGGATCATTCACAGGAGGAGAGAGAATGTCCGATTTCGGAACACTTCAAGATCGCGTACGTATGAAAGAGCTGCTCAAACTGGTTAAAACCCCTGAGCAATGTGTCGAGTACTTCAAAGACGGTATGAACGTCGGTATGTCCGGTTTTACCCCGGTCGGCTACCCCAAAGTTGTCCCTATCGCATTGTGTGATCATGTTGAAAAAAACAACCTGCAAGGCAAACTGAAACTCAACCTGTTCATTGGTGCTTCGGTTGGTGCCGAAGTCGAAGACCGCATGGCCTCTCTCGACATGATCGATCGTCGCTGGCCCTATCAAACCGGTAAAGAGCTTGGTAAAGCTATTAACAGTGGCAAAATCCGCATGGGCGACAAGCACTTGTCGATGTTTGCCCAAGATTTGAAGTTTGGCTTCTACACCAAAGACAGTGGCGGCGGACTTGACGTTGCTGTTATCGAAGCTTCAGCCATTACTGAAAACGGCGACATCATCCTCTCTGGTGCTATTGGTGCCGCAAACGAAGTTATTGACATCGCCGACAAGATCATTGTTGAGATCAACACCGGCCTCCCTTCATTTGAAGGAATGCATGATATCTTCATGACCGACGTACCTCCTTATCGTCAGATTATCCCGATCACTGATGCCAAGCAGCGTATTGGTACTCCATGGGTTCCAACTGACACCAGCAAGATCGTTGCCATCGTTGAGTCCAAGATGCCAGATAACGGTCGCTCCCTGCGTGGTACCGATCCGGTTGCTCAAGCCATTGCTGATAATATCGTCGACTTTTTCCAGGTTGAGGTTAAAGCTGGTCGTCTGCCGAAGAACCTGCTGCCACTGCAGTCTGGTGTCGGTTCCATCGCTAACGCAGTTGTTGGTGGTCTGACCACATCACCTTTTGAAGACCTCATCGTCTTTACTGAAGTTCTGCAGGACACCTTCCTCGACTTCATGGACTCCGGCAAGTGTAAGTACATCAACTGTACTTCCCTGTCACTGTCCAACGATGGCTTTGAACTCTGGTGGAAAGACTTTGAGAAGTACAAGAACATGGTTCTCATGCGTCCTCAGCAGATCTCCAACAACCCGGAAGTTATCCGTCGCCTTGGCGCTATCGGCATGAATACTCCACTTGAGTTTGATATCTTTGCCCATGCTAACTCCACCC
>Ga0164318_10007473_pt1 | contig 10586 bp, 11 predicted proteins | sample GuaBasSedimGuay9_FD_113734 | JGI IMG/M metagenome (GOLD analysis project Ga0164318, IMG submission 113734) | Subseafloor sediment microbial communities from Guaymas Basin, Gulf of California, Mexico - Guay9, Core 4571-4, 0-3 cm | ecosystem: Environmental > Aquatic > Marine > Hydrothermal vents...
ATCTTTCCCTTGGAGCAATTAAGAGAAGCAGAACAAAAACTCGAGGAAGGAACTCATTTTGGGAAAATTCTGATTCAAGTTGCTCAATCAACCAAAAATTGAGTAAAAAACTTAGATAAAAAATGAGAAAATCTTTCCAACTTCAACAAATACCACAAAATTATCCATCATACCAATATTTTTCCACGCCGGGGTGATTAAAACCTTGTTCAATGTATTTTCTGGCGGTTTTAACATAATGAAGTGCATCTTTTTTGGCAGTTTCGGGAAAATCTGGTGGCATGTCCCGGATTTTTTTGGCAGGAACTCCAGCAACTAAAGATAAACCGGGGATCTGTTTTCGAGCTACGGCGCCCGCGGCAACAATTGTTCCTTCGCCGATGGTCGTGCCTTGTAAAACCACTGAATCAATACCGATCATGCAGTTATTACCTACTCTACAAGGACCATGCACGGTAGCTTTATGCCCTACGATGATGTTGTCACCTACCCAACATTCTGTATCATAGTCGGAATGCAGCACGGCGTTATCTTGAATTGAGGTGTTTTTACCTATGTGAATATTGCAAATATCACCTCGTAGCACTGCACCATACCATATGTTTGCACCCGCTTCAATAGTTACATCACCAATAATTGTAGCGGTGGGAGCGATAAAAGCATCTTTAGAGATTTTTGGAACTTTACATGATTTTGGAGAAGGAATTATCACATTTATCACTATCCATTATTGTATAATTAGATGATTATTTCACCTTTGGCGGAAAGAATAACCCGACCTCCGATATTCACATCCAAACTATCGTCTTTTAAACTCGCTTTCGCAATAATTAAGGAAGGCCGCCCGATTTCATAACCTTGTTCCACAAGTAATTCGATGTTTGATTGATTGAAATAGTCGTATTTGACCACATATGCAGCCAAACAACCTGCGCCACTTCCCGAAGCAGCATCCTCTGGAATTTTATAATAATCCGCAAACACACGTGTATGAATATTATGTTCTGGATTTTCAGTTTCATGGCAAAAAGCCTGAATAACTTTGGCTTTAGTTTTTTGAACCAACCAGTTATACCGCTCGCTGTTGATCTTAATTTCTTTTAATTTTTTCAACGTTTTAATTGGAACGATAATAAATCCGAGGCCACTGAAGACTTCTTGAATTGGATATTCAGAATCAATATCAGCTGGCTCAATCCCCAATACTCTTGATAGTAATACCGGTTCAAATATGTGTCCAAATTCGGGTTGTTTTTGATCTGATAATAATATAGATTTCTTCTTTGAAATAAAATCAGAGCCATTTTTTTTTACAGTTATACATTGAACCGAGGTGATTCCTGATTTTAGCTGGAGTGAGATGTTGTTTTCTTTGTTGTACGATAAATAATGTTTGATTACATAAGCTGTTCCTAAGGTCGGATGACCTGAGAAAGCAACTTCTTTTTTTGGGGTGAAAATTCGTAATTTGTAATGTCCCGCTTCATTTGGTTCAGTTGACACAAAACTTGTTTCACGGAAATTCATTTCTTGTGCAATTTTTAACATCAGAGATTCATCTAATGGTTTTTCTACTTCTACAACGGCAACTGGATTACCAGTAAATTTTTTTTGCGCAAAAACGTCGACTATAAAGTATTTTAAGGTAGTCATAAATAGAAAAAACCGCAATTCCATTTGAATCTATGGTAAATCTATAGCATTTATTGGGTAGGAATTGGGCGAGAAGCGTAGTGCTTGATATAATGCTGGCGGGATTCTTCTACCGCTCGTTTTATTAATGGAATATTGGATTTATCTTTTAAAATTTTTTGTAAAATGCGTTCTAATTCATCAAACATTTCACTTACGTATTTTTCTCGGGCAGCTGGTATCATTGTTCGAATTTCTCGAATGGGAATCATCCGTTTTTTTTGCCATACTTGTATTGCCATCAGAAAAAATCCCCGTAATGCCAATTCATCAATATCTATATACTTCAAAGCAACTCTAACTAAATTATCAACAATCATGCGTTGTTCTTTCAATAATGAGACTCGATTAAGCGATTCTCTGGCTTGGATTAAATCTTCTGCTTTAAATAAATTTGCGTTATGCAAGAACAACTCCCCTTTTCTAAATTAATAGAATAATATTAGCTTAATTATTTAAAAGAAATTCTGATTAGCTAGTTTTGTATATCCCTAAACAAAATGAATTATTTTTAAAAAAGATCCTATTTTATTGATTTAGTGAATTCTACCAGTTCCAAATAGTGTTTTTAATGTAATCCATATAATGTCCAATTTCTTCTGCTTTTTGAGATTCATCCCAGTTTAAAATCCGTCCCATTATATCTGCTATTTTACCTGCAATTTCTTCTTGGCGAGTATATTTCACCTTCATGAAAATTTCGGTCCGGCGACGCAGAACGTCCATTAAATGAATCACATTTTCATGTGCAAGGATATACTCAATTTCAGCAGGAATGAAAGGATGCCCGTTTAAAAACGGTTCGCCTTTTTGTGGAGATTTTTGCACAGTAATTACAATCTCTTGTGCACCTTTTCCATACTGTATAAATAAGTGATCAAGAATTTTCGCGGGGAGTGTGGTCGCTGTTTTGCTTAAAAATTCATCCCAATCTGCTTTGGTTAATTTTATTAGAAATGGACGGCGCGAGTAGTTCTTTTTCTTCATTTTTTTAGGAATTCGGGACTTTAAATCTAAATCTTGTTGTAATACATGGTAAAGGAGATCTTCTGCCATTTTGCGGTATGTAGTCAGTTTTCCCCCGCAAATTGTGGTTAATCCACCATCGGTATCAAAAATAACATGTTTGCGGGACACCTCACTTTCAGATTTTCCTTCCTCCATTACCAGCGGACGGATGCCAGCATAGGTTGAAATAATATCATCATAGGTCAAATTTGCTTCAGGAAAAAGATAATTCACGGTGTGGAACAAATAATCGCAGTCCTCCTTAGTGCAGTAAGGACTGGCAAAATCTTCGTTGGGTAGGCCGTTACGTTTGTCTTTATAATCAGTATCAGTGGTTCCGATAAGCGTAATATCTTCTCGATTTAAAATAAAGAAGACTCGTCCATCGTCAATCGATTTTACTCCAAGACCATCGATGTTTCCCACTCGTCCTACTGGAACAGTTACATGAACTCCTTTAGTAGGTCGAATAACTCGTCGATGACCAGAAGGGAGTAAATCATCCGTCCATATTCCAGTTGCATTAACAAAATGTTTTCCTTTAATGGTAAAGTGTTCATCACCTAGAATATCATAGACTTTTAGAGCGGTTATTTTACCATTTTCATGTTCAAACTCTTCCGCTTTACAATAGTTAACAGCAATAGTTCCACCCAAAAAAACAGCCTCTTTGATAGTTTCAAGGGTTAAACGGGCGTCATCAATATTAGTGTCGTAAAATTCTCCCAACATTTTGAGATTATCCATTCTCATTTTTGGTTGAATTAAAGCGGCTTTTTCCTTAGAATAGAATCGATGTTTGTCAAATTGTTTGTATTTTGAACCAAAATTTGAAAGAAAATCATATAACGAAATTCCAATCTTAACTTCTATGGGAGAAATACCGGTTTTTTTATCTCCCAACATGAACATTTTCAAGGGTCGGCAGTTGTGCGAAAAATCAGTGCGGAGCCAGTTTCGTTCAGTAGTGCTTTCCCGTACCAATTTAAATTCCCCTTGGGATAAATAACGAAATCCTCCGTGGGCGAGCTTAGAAGAACGAGAACTTGTACCAAAAGCGAAATCTTCCATATCAATAAGTGCGACTGTTAATCCTCTTAGTGCTGCTTCCCGTGCTATACCTGCTCCCGTAATTCCTCCACCAATAATTACAAAATCAAATTTCTCAGATTTCAAGTGTTGTATATAATCTTGTCTTTTTTTACTGGACCAATCTATTTTCGTTATAGAGTCAGACATGCATCGATTCACTTCTTTTACGATTTATTAAATATCGTGAATAATATTAGTAAAGTTCTACCGATTATTAAAAATATCGCTCTATATTTTCTAAAAATCGCTAGAATTCTCCTTTTTCACTTTTTTTATTCTAAATGTAAAAAATAAAAATGTAATCTCAAGAAAAATCTAAATATTCTACAAGTATTCTCTACCCATTAAACATGATTTGATGAATTATGGAACCTCACCATCTAAAAAAGGAACTAATTACAGCAAGTAGAAATTTACAAAACGAAATTGTTGCCATGAGGCGTTATTTGCACCAACACCCCGAATTGTTATTCCAAGAACATGATACTCAAGCCTATATTATGAAAAATCTCCAGAAATGGGGTTATAAACCAGAAAAAACTGCAGGAACAGGGGTAATTACCCAAATTTCTGGAGAAAAGGGGGGGCCTATCATCGCATTAAGGGCGGATATGGATGCACTGGCAATTCATGAAGAAAATGAGTTAGAGTTTAAAAGTTTGAATCCTGGAGTAATGCATGCTTGTGGACATGACGCTCATATGGCTTGCTTATTATCTGCAGCCCAGATCATCGCCAAATTCCGCAATCATCTCCATGGAACTGTGAAAATTATTTTTCAACCAGGTGAAGAAGGTGGTGGTGGCGCCAAAAAAATCGTGACTGAAGGGCATTTAGATAATGTGGATCAAGTTTTTGGAATTCACATGTGGTCTCCAATATATACTGGAGTTATTGGTTTAAATCCTGGATTGTTAATGGCTTCTGCCGACATGTTTCGTATTACAATCAAAGGAAAGGGTGGACATGCTGCTTTTCCCTATTTATCTATTGATCCAACCATTGTCGTGCATGAAATTTATGAAGCTTTTCAAAAATTGATTACCCGGGAAATTAATCCTCTACATACCGCTTTAATCACTACTCCTGAATTTCACGGTAGTAAAGCTGGAAATATCATTCCATCCACAGCAATTCTTTCAGGAACTTTACGAACTTTTGACTTAAAAGATCAAAAGAATCTATTATCCCGCATGCGTGAAATAAGTGAATTATATGCAAAAGCTTGGAGATGTGAGAGTAGTTTTGAATTATTAGGTGTTTCTTATCCACCTGTTGTGAACTCAAAGTCGCTTAGTGAAAAAATAAAACCAATCTTACAAGATATTGGGGCCGTTACTGAAGTAGAACCAAGTATGGGTGGTGAAGATTTTGCTTTTTATCAGCAAAAAACGGATGGGGTCTTTCTCTTCTTAGGTATTCAAAATCCCAAAAAAAAAATTATATATCCACATCATCACCCTAAATTTGATGTGGACGAAGACGTTCTATGGAAAGGTTGTGCAATTTATGCACTTTTAGCCTTCTTACATTCATTATAACTCTTTTTTCTCCTGTTTCAACCCTAAATAGAGCAAAATTGCTGCGGGAATAATGCAAATACCTAAATACAAACTGATTTGCCTTCCAATGGGTTTATTCAACCAATTGAATAAATAACTGCTCACGATAACTATATCCATCAATATCATACCTGATAAAACCATTATGTATTTTTTACCGAATTTACTAGATTTTCCAATCTCTTTATATTGTTTTACTCCGTTGAATATAAGAACAATTACCACGGTTTGAGAAAGGATTATTCCATAAAGAAAAAAGGCTGTAGAGAAAACAGGTACACCCAAATCCAAAGGATCCAAAGAACGGCTGTTATATCCCTCGATTCCCTTAATTCCTCCTTCATATTCAAATTCGACACCATCTGGAATAACAAAAAGAACTGCAAGTAAAGCAGCATAAATTAGAAAAATTGTCATCTGTCGGGAAAGTGGAAAACCAACTTGTGACTTTTGTATAATTTTAGCAAAGAAATAGATGTTAATTAGTGCTAAACTTGAGAGATAAATCGTTAGCTTGTTTCCGATTAAATTAAAATAGTAATCATCAATAGTTCGGTAGAGTATATTAAACAAAATTCCAATTGCAGGTATGATAAATACCATTGAAAGTGTGATAGAGATTCGATTTCTGGATCGTATTAACAACTTTATTGCTAGAAACAAAAAAAGCAGAAAAATGAATCCATAAATAACGTATACTTGAATAATTACTGTGGATACCATGATGTATTTACTATCAAGAAATATACCTAAGAATATTTACTATCAAGAAATAACCAGAAATAAGTTTAAAAAAAAATACGTGTTTGATATATTAATAAAATGAATTGTTCCGATAATTCCTCTGAGAATATTTTTTTAGAGATATCTATTCAATCTACCACAGAAACGGAATTGTCAGAAGAAGAATTAATCGATAAAATAGCAATGGGATTTTATAAAATATATGGAACTCAATGTAACGTTCAATTTTTCAATGGAAAACCGTGTATTCATGTTGAATTTCCTTCAAAAGAAGCTTTTGCAAAAATTTATGAGCGCCAGTATTCCATGTATGTTTTTCTATTTGATGAATTCTTACAAGAAAATCTTACCATCTCATCTCTCTTTTCAGAGTGGTTAAACAAACCAAATCATACCAACGAATATGGAACATTTGAAAATTATCTAGTTCTAAGATACAGAACCAACTGTTTAGAAATCATGCGTCAATTTTATGAATTTTCAGCCAAGATAAATAAGTTCTTTGGTTCTCGAATAATTAATGAAGAGCTTGTGGATGGTTATCTCCGTTTTATTCACACTAAGGAAGATTTTGAAATTTTGCTACTTCCTGGAAATGTCGAAGAAGCTTGGGAAGCAACATTCAAAATTCGCGGTGCTGATTTGGACCATCCCCTAATACAAAAATTTTTTGCAACCATAAGGAAATGGAAATCAACAGTATGGGAAAAAGAAAAGCGAGATTAAAAAATCTATTTAATTCCTTTATTTTAGCTTAGCTTGGAGATTCCACACAAAAATTCTACTTCATAATCATTTGGATTAATATAACCATGAAGCTCATTAGGTGGCATATAAACAAATTCACGCGAATTAACCGTAGTTTTTTTTCCTTCTCCGTTTAACAGCTCGATTGGACCTTTAAGTATGAACATTTGATGCTCTTCGGGATGTGAGTGAATACCTATTTGACCCTTAGAACCAATTACAAATCTCCGTAACATAAAATGGGTGGACTCTTCGGGTCTTCGTAACCACTGGATTTTTGTTTCCGTAGAGCTAAACATGGTAACTGGCTCTTGAGGAATATCATCTAAGGATTTAACAATCATATGAATAATTAAAAAGGAAGTAAATTAAAATTTCTGGATTTGAGAAAAAAAATCAGCGGAGTTTTTGTCCGCAGTACTCACAAAAAAGGAAATCTGGTTCAATTGGCTCCCCACATCGGGGACAGAATTTAATTAGTCGTTGATTGGACTCATTCTGATGATGATAATCTCTTTGATAAGAAACTTGTGTGGTTTGATTAGCCAATGGCATTTTTTGATGCCTAATGTTGCGATAATAACCAGCATTGGCATGTCTGTCGACTGCTATATATGCAATTAACATTATTGGAACCGAAGGCCAGAGAAACCAACCGAATCCATTACCGGTGAAAAGATCCACTGCAGCTAAAAAGATGCAAACTACTCCAGGATACCACAATACGTAATAGCCTGAAACTGGATTTCCACTCATTTTGCGTTTCTTAGCATGATAGGCAAATGCATGACAGCTCAAACCGATTCCCCAAGAAAACATCGGCCAAATAAACCATGGGTAGTAAAAACCGCTCAAAATATTCAAAATGAATAAAAATCCGTTAATAATTAAAAATACCGCTAAATGAACGTGAAATTCTCGATCTGCTCGAATTGGATAAGTTGCTCTAATTTTAACTACAGCGCTATGTATTGAAATTCCAATTCCCCAAGAAAGTAATGGAAACAAATGCCATGGATAATCATATCCTGTAAACACATTTATCAAAAACAAGAATATATTTACGGTTAGAAAGCTAATCCAATGCGATTTTAAACCTGCACGAGCGCGTTCAAAAGAGCGTGGACTATAATAACCTGCGCTGGGAAGGTCTTGATTTGAGGAATTGTAATAATTATTTTGAGAATAATTGTTAAACATGATTTCTCACCATCATTTTCAATAAAGAAAGTTTCCATAAAGAAGCTTCATTAGCCCATTTTTTAGCGCATCATGAGGTATTCAATTTTGATGAATCTTCAAGTTCATCTACGGGTAACTCCCGATATCGAGGATTTCGATTGGCAACAATAATTGCAATTAAAATTAGAACGATTCCAATAGCTTCTCTTAAGTAAAGGATTTCATGCAATAATAAAATTCCTGAAATAGTGCCGATTATTGGATTTAAAAGTGAAAAAATAGCAATGTATTCAGAAGAGATTCTTTTATTAGAAAGAGCAATATTGTAGGTAAAAAAGGCAATTCCACCGCAAAATATGCCTAAATATAATATTGCTACCCAATTTGTTATATTCAACTTAGTAATTGCGCTTAAATCGCCTGAAATCAAGGAAATTGGTAGTAAAGTAATAAGTGCGGTTAGAAAAACTGACAAGGTAGTAAACAACGGGTTAGTTTTTTCATTAATTTTAGCTGTAAATGCACTATAAGCGCCCCAAATGAAGTAAGCCATTAAAGTCCCCAGATCTCCTGGCAAAGTTTCATTGTTGAACTTCAATTCATCAGAAATTAGAATCAAAAATACTCCAATAATGGCTATTGCCAAGCCAACCAGAAAATTCCGAGTTGGTTTTTGCTTGTAAACTATTGTATTTATAATTACTACCCAAAAAATCATGGTATTACTGAGAACTGCTTGATTGGAAGATTCTGTTCGACCTAAAGACCAATATTCCAAAAAGAAAGCCAAACTATAAAGTCCCATCCCAATAATTAAATTGGGTAGAAAAAATTTACGAAATGATCGAAGCCATTGACCTAATTGTCCATTAATTAAAAGAATGATAAAAATTGTTAATGCTCCAATAATGGTTCGGTAGAACGTCGCAATGATTGGAGAAAAAGGTTCTGGGGATATAAATTTACCTGCTGTGAAGGAAGTTCCCCAAATGAGAAAGGTGAACAACGCTAAAGTGTAAGAATATGCTGGAGAATTGTGCCAATGTGAATTTTTTTCAAGTTCTAACTTGGAAGAATCCATACATAAAGAAATTTTCCGAAGTTATTGAGCTTTCACATTAACTTATCCATCCTTGATACTGCTAAATCGAAATGTATTGGGCCTTCAGTATTGTTTTTTTAAAAGGCAGGATCATGAAATTCTTCAGTTGTATAGCCATCTATAAAGGCAAAATTCTGATATTCTACCACTCTTGGAATTTTTAACAGTTCCCACGGAGGTATTTGTCGTGCCTTACTTAGAGACTGAATGAAAATGTACTTTTCTTTCGCTGTAGAAGGCATTGGTTGAAACTTAATACATTGTTTCCTATCTAAGTCGAAAAGTCCTGCTTCATGAGAAACATTAAAAATTGCCAAGCGGCGAATGGCTTGCAAGAAATTTTTATGAAACCGAAAAGAGAACCACCTTCCAAGCCCTTATTAGATCCATTAATTTGATGATAAATATGCCCTCCTGAATTATGAGTTTTGAGATAGATATCGTCATATGCCCAACTGGGGAATCCTTTAATGGCTTCAGAAAGAGCGTTAAGATATGTAAATATGCGTTGTTTGGAATATTCACCTTCGTACTCGGAAAATTTAAAATCGTAGTCAATTTTTAATTTTTGGAGCAGAGAAGGATTCAAGAAAAGATTTTCATCTCAAATTTCAATAGTATAGAGCTTGTTGATAAAAATAAATATAAATGAAAAAAAAAATTACATTCCTGTTTTTTTATTTCCCCACATTCCCATGGCAACACCCAATTCTTTGTGCTCCTTAGCCGCCTTCTTCACGGAAACGCCATTCATCACCGCATCAATCGCTTGACGAAACGCCTTCGCTCCCGCAGTCGGACCCATTTCATGAGCATGAATACCGCCACCTGCTCCCAACATACAATTCCAGCCAATATCTCTGATTGCGTATTCAACCATTCCAGGAGTAATACCGCCTGAAGGCATTGGCATCATGGGTTTGATATGGGGTAGCGGGTGCACGCATTCCATGACGTTTTGGATAAAACGCTCTTCTACTACAGGGGCTTTTCCATATGGTGCCGGTAGAACCATCACATCTCCTCCGACTAATCTCGGTAATTTTCCGAGGGTTAATTTGCTGGTCACTCCAGACCATGGATCTTCATACCACACACCTGCGAAATCCATATGCATTTGAATTGGAATCTTGACGCTAGGATCCTCGGCGATTTGTTTGACAACGGGTAGTCCTTGAGGAAGATAGTTGATTAGCATACCGTTTCCGCCGTGAGATTGAACTGTGGCGATGTTTTCAAATATCTGAGGGGTGTTGTCGGTGACGTTGATCATATATATGGTCTTTTCACCTGTTTCTTCTCGTGCTTTGTCAATTGCCTCCATGCATTTGGTGACTCGTTCTTCCAAGGTGTTGAACTGCTGATCGGCAATTAATTCATCATCTTTTATCACATCAACTCCACCAAGGGCAACTTTATAGGACAAGTCTGCAGCAACATCGGCGGTATGGCCAGTG
>Ga0164318_10007474_pt1 | contig 10586 bp, 6 predicted proteins | sample GuaBasSedimGuay9_FD_113734 | JGI IMG/M metagenome (GOLD analysis project Ga0164318, IMG submission 113734) | Subseafloor sediment microbial communities from Guaymas Basin, Gulf of California, Mexico - Guay9, Core 4571-4, 0-3 cm | ecosystem: Environmental > Aquatic > Marine > Hydrothermal vents >...
TTTGCAATCACAGGTTTCGATTTGAATACTACAATTGCTTTGGTAACAAGTGTTATAATACTATCATTAGCTCATCATTTCTTTAAACCATACCTAAGAGATCTGGTATAATTTTTTTAAATTTTGACCTCAGTACTATTGAAAAAACTTCACTTAACAGCGGATAAGAGAGAAATCAAAATTTCCCCAAATTGCTTTCGGCAACTTCGTTTATCCGCAAGACGTTATATGAAAGCCAGGTAGAATCAAAAACAAGATGGGAGTTTTTTTACATGAGTAATAATAAATATATGAATGTGAATAAAAAGCTATGGAATGAAAAGACAAAAATACATGTTAACTCTAAATTTTATAATGTAGATAAATTTAAAAATGGTGCGACAACTTTAAAGAATATTGAACTATCTGAATTAGGTGATGTTAAAGGTAAGAGTTTGCTTCATCTTCAATGTCATTTTGGTTTAGATACATTGTCATGGGCTAGATTAGGTGCAAAAGTTACAGGAGTAGATTTTTCTGAAGAAGCAATAAGCTATGCAAGAAGACTCAGTCAAGAGCTTAATATACCTGCTAAATTTATTTGTTCAAATATTTATGATTTACCGGAAGTTATATCAAATAAGTACGATATAGTTTTTACTTCATATGGAGTTTTGTGTTGGCTACCTGATCTTAAAAAATGGGCTAATGTCATATCTAATTTTCTTAGAACAGATGGAATATTTTACATAGTAGAAGGACATCCCATTAATAACATTTTTGATAATGAAAGAGATACAAATGAGTTAAAAGCAAGATATAGCTATTTTCATTCAAATGATCCAATGAAATGGGAGTCAGAAGGGACTTATGCAGATAGAAATGCATCAATAACAAATCCATCTTTTGAATGGACACATTCTATGAGTGATATTATAAACTCACTAATATCTGCAGGTCTTACATTAGAATTTATACATGAATTTCCTTATTGTAGTTATGATCATTATTCATTTATGGAAAAAGATGATAAGGGGTGGTGGCATTTAAAGAACATAGATGCAGAGATTCCACTAACATTTTCATTGCGTGCTAAAAAAGTGTAGCTTGGCCATCATATAACAACAGGTTTATGGTTCCGCTATTGCTTCGCTCAAATTCAAGTACCTAAGATAAGAGCTATCTAAGGTTCATGAATTTCTTCACCCCTCAGAACATTGTTCAATAATCAATTTATTCATTGGTTCACCTTCTTGAAATAATTTTTAAAGAGAAACTACACAAAAGCCTCTCTTTATTCAAGGGGCTGGCACAATTATATATACTGCCATATTAACTTCATTTATTAATACTCAAATATTATCTCTTAAAAAAGATTGAAAAAATTACATAATTATTAAATTAATACCCTCAAAATTAGTAACTACAAATTATTATCAAAAAAAATACAGCTTTCTTAAATATCTTTTAGAATATTTTATTACTGCTTTTATTGATTGAATCATACTCACAGGATTAGCAATATTCATTCCTGCAATATCAAATGCTGTTCCATGATCAGGAGAAGTTCTAATATAAGGTAATCCTAAGGTAAGTGAAATTGTTTTATAAAAATCAATAGATTTTGTGCCTATATGCCCCTGATCATGATATAAGCTTAAAATTGAACTATAATGTCCTTTTTTACCATTATAAAAAACAAAATCAGCAGGGACAGGGCCTATAACATTTATTCCCTCTTGCTGAGCTTTTTTTATTGCAGGGATTATTATTTCTTTTTCCTCAGTTCCAATCAAACCATTATCTCCACAATGTGGATTGAGTCCAGCAACAGCTATTGGTTTATTTGATTTAAAAAGAGTAGTACTATAAAAACTCATCTTTCTAAGATAATGAATTATTTTTTCTTCTATTATATTTTTACTTACATCTTTCAAAGGAATATGGCGTGTCAAAAAAAATACCCTAAGCTTTGATAATTCAAATACTGTAAACACTTCTTCTTTTGTATTTGTCAAAAATTTTAATATTTCTGTATGACCAATAAAATTTATTTTTGCCATAGATAATGTAATTTTATTGATTGGAGCAGTAACAAGAGCATCACATTTCCCCTCTAAAATTAACGAATTTGCTATTTCTATAGCTTCAAATGATAGCTTTCCAGATATCTGGTTTAATGAACCTATATCACTTATAGGATAATCTCCAATGTCTATAATATTAACCTTACTTTCTAAATTTAAATTTTTTTGATTTAATACATTAAATTCAAAAGAACAATTATTACTTTTCCAATAATATTCAATTATATTTAATGGACCAACTATAAAAAATTCTAAATTAGAAAATTTTGGCAATAAATTATTAATAGCTTTTATTGTAATCTCAGGGCCAATTCCTGCGGGATCACCAACAGAAATAGCAATTTTTGTCATTTACTTTATTTTTTCTAATATCGTTTTAGCAACCTTATCAGGAGTAAAGCCAAATTCTTCAGCTAATTTATTAGCAGGTGCTGATTGCCCGAAATGTTCTATTCCGATAAAATGATATTCCCGTTCCAATACCCTATACCATCCCATATTCACGCCAGCTTCTATAACAAATATTTCCGAATTCTTTGGCATCAAAAAATCTTTATATTCCCTTGGTTGCATATAAAATAACTTAAGGGATGGAACTGAAACAACTCTTACAGACAGATTATCTACTTCTAAAATTTTCTTAGTATTCAATGCTAAAGACACTTCTGAACCAGTGGCAAAAATTGTTATATCTATTTTATCAGGATTTTGAGCTTCAGAAATTATATAAGCTCCTTTTTTAATAACATCATAATCAAAAATATTAATATCCGGCTGTTCCAGATTTTGCCGTGTTAATATTAAAACTGAAGGTGTGGTGCTATTATTTTCTATTATATATTTCCAGGAAGAAACTGTTTCCAATTCATTAGCAGGGCGGAAATCCATAATGTTTGGAATACTACGAATATTAGAAATATGTTCTATTGGCTGATGAGTTGGTCCATCTTCTCCCACATAAAAACTATCATGAGTAAAAATATAAATAACTCTTTGTTTCATTAATGCTGATAATCTAATAGATGGTTTAAGATAATCAAAAAATACCAAAAAAGTAGACACAAATGGAATAAAATTACTATAAAGTGCTATGCCATTAGCAATTGCCGCCATACTATGTTCCCTAATTCCAAAATGAATATTTTGTCCAGAAAAATCATCTGCACTAATAGAAGAACTATTTTTCAAATATGTTTTATTAGAAGAAGCTAAATCAGCAGAACCACCCACTAAGTTCGGTAATTTTTTTGCTATTATTTGCAAAAACTTACCTGAAGAAGATCTTGTTGCAACCTTCGAAGAAGTATCAATTTTACTGAATATTTCATTCCAATCTTCATCTCCCAATTTAAAATCAGTAAATTGAATATATTTTTTATATAAATCAGGATATTGTTCTTTCCATTGTAAAAAGATCTCTTGCCATTTTTTGTATTTTTCATTTTTTTTACGCCTTATTTCTGAAAAAATTTCATAAACTTTTTGTGGGATATAAAATTCTTTATCTAAAGGCCATCCTAAATTTTTCTTTAGATTTTGTAATTCTTCCGCGCCTAAAGGAGCGCCGTGGCATGAAGGAGAATCAACCTTTGTTGGAGCACCATATCCGATGTGTGTTTTTGCAATTATTAAAGATGGTTTACTTTTCTCCTCCTGCGCATTTATAATTGCTGATTTAATTTCTTCATAATTATAACCATCCACAGATTGCACATGCCAGCCTAAAGCCTTAAATTTACTACTTACATCTTCAGTAAATGTAATATCCGTATTCCCATCAATAGAAATATCATTATCATCATAAATATAAATAATATTCCCTAATTTTAAATGACCGGCAATAGATGCAGCCTCTGTAGAAATGCCTTCCATAATATCACCATCACCAACAATTCCATAAATATAATTATTACCAAATGGTTTTATATCCTCTCCATTGAACAATGATGACATCTTTTTAGAAGCAATCGCCATTCCAACTCCATTAGCGAACCCCTGACCTAATGGACCTGTAGTTGTATCAACTCCTTCTGTTATGCCATATTCCGGATGGCCAGGAGTTTTACTATTAAGTTGTCTAAAATTTTTTATATCTTCTAAAGAAAGATTAAATCCCGTTAAATGTAATAAAGAATATAAAAGCATAGAACCATGACCAGCCGATAGAATAAACCTATCCCTATCAACCCAATACGGATTCTCTGGAGAATTTTTTATAAAAAATGACCACATAATAAAAGCAACATCAGCAATACCCAATACTATGCCTGGATGGCCTGATTTAGCTTTTTCTATAGCTTCTGCAGATATAATCCTTATAGTATCTGCGCATTTTTTTATATCCTCATCTGAAATTTTTAAATTAACTAACAATTTTTATCTCCTTTTTAAATGGCTTCACTTTTAACGAACTTCTCTTCAATTTATTACTACCATTTAAAAAATCATTTTAATTACAAACTGAAATAATGTCAATCTTTTTTTGTTTAAAATTACAAGTTTTATTCTAAAAAACGAATAAAATCCATATATTTATATTTTAAATTGGCAATAATATGTAGTAATAATACATCTTTTAAGTTTTTTCTATCTCTATCTCAGACTATTAACAATTATTATTTTTAAATCTAAACTTTATACCCCCCTAATATAAACTGAATAATATACTAAATTTTCTATACATTAAAAATTTAAATTATTTCATTAAACAATAACAATAAAAAATATGTTAAAACCTATTTTAAATAAGAATATTATTGAATTCATAAAAAAAAATATTTAATTATATAAAAAACGGAGGTAGTTTATGAAAAAGTTAATTTATCTTTTATTCATCTTATTGTTATCGGCTATGGCTTATGCCGAACAATTTAACTGGCCCTTCTTAGACACAAAAGCAACAGGTGCATATGATTTTATCAAGGCGCATCCGAAATATGATGGCAGAGGAGTGCTTATATTCATTGTTGATTGTGGAGTAGATCCAGCTGTTCCTGGTTTATTAGAAACATCCACCGGAAAAACAAAAGTTATTGATATAAAAGATTTTTCTAATCAATTAGTTTTTTCATTACAAAAAGCAGAAATGTCAGAACTAAATGGAGAAAAAGTCTTAAAATCAGGAGATATTTATATTAGTGGCTATGATAAATTATCAATAGTACCTATTGATAGTACATACTATATTGCAAGTTTCTCAGAATCAAAATTTAAAAATTCTGTTGTTAAGGATATTAACAACAATGGGAAAACAAATGATACTTTTAATTTTGTAGTTTTTAAAACTAAACTATCAGAAGAAGTAATAAACACCTTCAAAGGATTAGTAAAAATAAAACCAGAAGACGAAATATGGGTTTATTATGTAGATGAAGATTGTGATGGCAATATTGATGATGAAAAGATGAAACTCGATTATAAATACAATTTTGATACTTTCAATTTTTATAAAGGCGAAAAAGAAAAGAAACCTCTTTTAACAATGTCCGCCTATGTTGATAATAACAAATTTGTCATAAGTACAGGAGATGGTGCGCATGGAAGTCATTGCGCAGGAATTGCTGCAGGATATAAAATTTACGGTAACGATGGAAATAACGGCATAGCTCCTGGTGCATATGTTGCGTCCTTAAAAATTGGTAGTAACATATTATCAGGAGGAGCAACAACTACTGCTGCAATGAAAAGAGCTTATGAATATGGAATTAAATTCATGAAAGAAGCAGGATTTAAATATGCAGTTTTTTCAATGAGTTATGGTATCGGTAATGAAGAACCCGGCAGAACCGATTTAGAAAAATTTTTCAATAAATTTGCCAAAGAACATCCAGAAGCAGTAATCGTAACTTCAAACGGGAATGAAGGTCCGGGGATAAACTCCACCGGGAATCCTGCTGGTGCTGAAGTAGAAATATCTGTAGGCGCCATGATTCCTGTAGCTACATTGCATGACTTATATGGTTCTCCAAGAACAAAAAATTGGATTACACATTTTAGTTCAAGAGGCGGGGAATCCCCTAAACCAGATGTAGTTGCCCCCGCTGGAGCATCATCAACAGTCCCAAATTACCTTAATAGGGATGTAATGTGGGGAACATCAATGGCATGCCCGGAAGTTGCAGGTGCTTGTGCTGTTTTATTATCTGCTGCTCTTTCAGAAAGTTTAGAAGTAAATCATTTCATGGTAAAAAAAGCAATATCCTATACTGCTGTGCCTTTAACTGGTTATACTCATGTTGATTATGGCAATGGGCTTGTTAATATTCCTCAAGCTTATAAATACTTAAAAATCCTTGCGCAAAGACAAGAAAACAAAAAAATCTTATATTATAAAATTGCAGGAGAAAACACTTTTTACGATAATGGAAATGGTCCTGCTGTTTTCTGGAGAGCCAATGGATATTTTCCATCAAGTGATGAAAAACATTATGTATCAGTAACACCTGTGTTTCCAAAAGATTTATCAGAAGTTGAAAAACAAAATTTTTATCGAGCTTTTAAATTAAAATCAAATGCACCATGGGTAAAAACAGATAGAGGCAGCATCTATATTCGAGGAAACAATAGCGCACGTATTGGAATTTATATTGATAAAGCAATGTTAAAATCTCCGGGACTCTATTCTGCAAAAATTTTTGCATATCCTCAAAACGAGAAAGGTTCACAATATCCTGATTTTGATATTCAAGTTACAGTTGTCGTTCCTTATTCAGTAAATGAAAAAAATAATTATACAGTAAGTTTAAAAAATCAAAGTTTGAATACAGGTGATATAAAAAGAGTCTTTGTAGGAGTACCTCCTCAGGCAAGTGCAATGAATATTTCTATGTCTCCTGTAAATGATAAATGGTATAATATGGTATTATACTTATTTTCTCCTGATGGAAACAATCCGCACACAATTTATTCTGTAAATAATAATAACAAAAAAGAAGTCAGCATTCATATTCCCGAAGAAGATCTGTTCAAAGGAACATGGGAACTTATTCCATATTGTTACTACCAATCAAAAAAAACATCATATTATAATTTAAATGTGAAATTTTATAGTGTTTCTTCTGAACCTGATACTATTACAAATATAGAAATTCCTGATGATGGCTTTGGCAAAGGAACTTTTAAAATTATTAACAATTACAATAAACCTGTATATTTCAATGCAACTGGAAATATAGCAGGTTATTATAAATTAGACAATTACAATAAAAAAAATGTTAATACTTTTAAAGAAACTATTTCTATACCTTCTGATGTGAATTTAGTTGTTTTAAAAATAGATATGCCGAAAAAAGAATACAATAAAGTTACTGACCTGGCAGTAAATATTTTAGACAATTCTGGCAAAGCTGTAGTATCTGATGGTATGTCTCGAAAATACCATACAATATATTTTGAACCACCGGCTTCTGGAAAATATACATTAGAGATGGTACCTGCTTTTGTATCAAATCAAATAAAAGCTAAAAACTGGAACTTCAAAATTACCACATACTTTTATTACAAAGATGCGGTACCTATTTCTGTAAAATTGAATAAAAAAGTTCTATATCCCGGTATATGGCAAAAAGGAAATTTTGAATTAAAAGGCAGACTACCTTATTGCCCTGATGGTTATAACACTTTCGGTAATATAATATTAAAAGATAATAAAAATAATTTAATCAAAAAAATACCTATTACTTTATAATTTTATAATTTTCTTATAATTTTCCAGGCTCTCTTTGGTAGAATATGCCAAAGAGAGCTTTTTATCATATTTTTTTTAAACTATCCCTCACAAATCAAATATTTTAGCTTAAAATATTTCTCAAAAAGTAGATATAAGTTATTAAATATTTTTAATTATTTTTTCTATATACAAAAAATCAAAACACTTTCTTGTTTCTTATATAAAACATAAAAAAACGATAAACTATTTTTTATTTATTCTAATAAAAGTTATTTTAAATAATAAAAAAATTTAAAAAAATAGCTTGACTTTGTTAGATATAGTATATATAATATATTAAGGTTATAAAAAACATAAGAAAGGAGAAGGATTGTATTTTATTGATTTAAAAAATAAAATACCGTCTCAAGATGAAATTCAAAACATATTGAATGATATATATTTACAAAAAGGACTACCACAAACTATCGAAGCGTTGGAAAAAATCGAATTGGAACTCGGTTATCTAAAAGAAGAAATGTTCGGTATGAAAGATGAGTTTATCTTTTTTGATAAAGAATTTAATTTGAATTTTCGTTTACAAATTAACTACGTAAGAAATAACTATAAGCCTGTGCCTCTCTCACCTAATTTGCATTGTCCAATATGTTATGAAAATATCGGCACAAAGGGGAAAGAATATTTACGAGTTTTTAAATTTTTATTAAATAATAGAGAAGTATTTATTCAACTTACTCCTTTTCCTCTTTTCAGGCATCATTATGTATTGATTGAAATGGAAAAAAATCCAATGAGAATGGATAAAAATAGTATTATTGATTTAATAGAATTCTTAAACAAAACAGATAAGAGTTTTGTATGTTGTTCAAATAGTGATGTCGAATGGGCTGGAGCATCTATATTGAAACATCATCATTATCAAATATTTAAAGATCTTGATTTACCGGTTTTTCATGCAAAATTTCTATTGCAAAATGAATATAATGACTTCAAAATCGAAATATTGAACTATCCAATTGCTGTAGTAAAAATTATATCTCCCATAAAGGAAAGAATAATTAACATTGGCGGGGAAATCATAGAAAAATGGAAAAATATTTTCCCCGGGCAAAATACATGTAATTTAATTCTAAAAAAACTCAGTAATAATTATCAATGCTACATTTTTTTAAGAAATCCAAATTATAGAACATCAACAAAATGGCAACAATTCAAATCAGAGGGTGTTGGAATAATAGAAGTTAGTGGTGAAATAATTTTGCCTGTGCCCGATTCTGAAGAAAAAAAGAATTTTATTAAAAACAATGGATTAGAAATTATAAAAGGAATTATATCATCTAATAGCCCTTTTGAAAAAAACGAATATAAACAAATTTATCATGATTTAATAGGCTTTAAAACAGGAGAAAAAAATGATTATTAGCCAATTAAATAAAGAAATAATTCTTAATAACAATATTTTAAAAAAATATAATAACCTCATAGATAAAATTAATCTTTTTTTCAAATCTAATGACGATATACATTTTTTTTATGCTCCGGGTAGAGTAAATATGATAGGTGAACATACAGATTACAATATGGGGGCTGTTCTTCCATTTGCAACAAATAAAGAAATCTTAATAATTGCAAAAAAAAATAGCAAAAAAAATTTTCTTATAAAGAATATTAACCCTGCTTATCCGGATATTATATTTGATTTAAATATTTCAATAGATCATAAAAATTTCACTTCCTGGGATAGATATTTTTATGCTGGTATTTACGGAATAGAAAAATATGCTAAAGAACATGAATTAAGTTTAAAATATGGTTTTTCCGGGCTTGTAGCAGCTACTTTGCCAGAAGCAGCAGGGCTATCAAGTTCCTCCGCATTAGTAGTTTTATCTGCACTTACCTATTCAAAATTAAACAACTTAGATATAAATAAAAATGAATTAGTAAAAATATGTGCTGAAGCAGAAAAAGATATTATCGGAACAGCTGGCGGTTATATGGATCAAACTACATCTCTTTTAGGGAAATATGGACATTTTTTAAAAATAGAATTTAATCCTTTTGATATAGAACCTATTCCTTTTGATCCAAGTTATAAAGTTATTGTTATTAATTCTAAAATAAAAGCACAAAAGGGAGATAGCGCTAAAGAAGAGTTCAATCGCCGTGTCTTTGAATGTAAACTTAGCATGCTGTTTTTTAATAAATATTTGAATAAAAATAATATAAAAATGAGATTTAATTTTATAGGAGATATAAAAGAACACAAGTTCCCATCTAATATAAATATAGATAACTTAATAAATGATTTTCTATCTTCATTAAATGATGGTTATTTTTATAATGAATTAATCCAAATTTTCAATAAATCTCAAATACAGGAACTTTTTGAAAAAACTAATCTTCCACCAAGAGATAACATATTATATAAACCCAAAAATAGATTTTTACATGTATATTATGAAATAAATCGCGTATATGAGGCAAAAAAAGCATTAACCAATGGCGATTATAAACTTATGGGTGATCTTATGAATAACTCACATTACAGCATGGATAAATACTATGAAATATCCACGCCTGAATTAAATAAAATTACTGATATAGCCAGAAAAAAAGGAGCATTGGGTTCAAGATTAACAGGAGCAGGTTTCGGCGGAAGTGTAATCGCATTAGCGGAAAACAAAAATATTGAAAATATAATAGATGGCATTAACCAGGAATATTTTAATAATAATAATAACGATGCAATATATATAACATACCCTGAAAATGGTGCAAATGAAATATTTTTTTAAAGTCCTTGCTTTTTTATGAGTTTGTAGTTAATTTTTTTAAAAAACAAACTCATAAAA
>Ga0164318_10007475_pt1 | contig 10585 bp, 10 predicted proteins | sample GuaBasSedimGuay9_FD_113734 | JGI IMG/M metagenome (GOLD analysis project Ga0164318, IMG submission 113734) | Subseafloor sediment microbial communities from Guaymas Basin, Gulf of California, Mexico - Guay9, Core 4571-4, 0-3 cm | ecosystem: Environmental > Aquatic > Marine > Hydrothermal vents...
AAAAGATATTTACAAAAAAACCAAATTGTTCTTTTCCAATCCGAATAATGACGAAAATTTACCTGAAAAAAAAATGAAAGAGATCCCGTTTTTCGGTAATTATCCCGTTTCAAAAGGTGTTATATCATTACAAACTGACAGAAACACGAACTATGATAAGTACTTACAAGTTAATAATGAACTGGTTCGTGCAGTTAATGATTTAAGGGATGAAAAAGCGATGGAAAAATTCGGAATATCTTTTGACGAATTAGGTAAAACGGATAAAGAAAAGCAAAAAGCAGTAGCAAAAGTTTATCCTTTGAACATTTCCGAAGCAGAACCGAGAAGAATTGCGGCAGGAGCCGGAAAATAATTTTTTTGAATTTTAAAATCTAAAATAAATGGCAAAATTTGCAAGAAAAGGAAAAGGCGGAACACCCGCAATTTCTACGGCATCTCTACCTGATATTGTTTTTATGTTACTGTTCTTTTTCATGACGGTTACAACCATGAAAGAAACTGACTTGAAAGTTACAATTCATAAAGCCCATGCTACCGAAGTAAAAAAGATTGAGAACAAAGCTTTGGTAAAATACATCAATATCGGTGTTCCTATTAAGACATATCAATCAAAATTCGGAAAAGAACCGATTATTCAACTGAATGATGCATTTGCTTCCGTTGGTGATATCGGTCCCTGGGTCGATGCCGTAAGGGGTGATATGGATGCCGAAAACAGAAGTAAAATGACCACGGCTTTAAAAATTGACAAAAATGCCAGAATGGGTATTGTTACTGATGTAAAACAAGAACTCAGAAGAGCAAAAGCATTAAAAATTACTTATATTGCCGATAAAACAACAAAAGAAGATTTCAATTAATATTACAAATAACTTTTCAATATAAAACGACCTTATTTTACTGATAAGGTCGTTTCTTTTTAAAATTAAAACCGACAGATTGTTCTGTCGGTTTTATTAATAAATTCTGTTCAATGTAAGAGAAACTCTTTATTCATCAATGGCTTTATCGGCACCGGAAAGTTTCGCTTTTAAAGCTGCCAGAGCTTCGGATCCGCCGCCTGAACTTTCTTCCAAAACACTGTCAATTTCCTCGTCAATACTTTGATTTTCAAAAGCAATATCAGCATAGGATTCTGCCAAAGCTTCGTCTTGTTCCACTTTATCTTTCATCCGTTCCAGCATTGCAACCGTTCCGTCGGCATCAATATTTGCCAATTGTTTATTAATCGTTTTTGTAGCTTGACTTACTTTTGCTCGTGCTCTGAGGGTTTTTGCTTCATTTTCCCATTTTGAAATATTAGCTCTTAATCGGTCAATTGAATGATCTAATTTAGCCACTTGGGCATCATAGGTTTTTTGTGTTTTAAGTGCTGTCTGTAAATTTTGTCCGGCTTGTTCCTTTTCATCCAAGGCAGAAGTTGCCAAACGATCGGCATCGGCAGGATCAACAGCACCGCTTTCGGCTCGTTTTATTAATGCAATCGCTTTATTTTCATATTCTGTCATTTTATTACGATATTTATTTGCATCATTTTTGGAACGAATTGCCAATGCTTTAACTTCTGCCAAAGCTTGAATACTTTCATCCAATTTTCCTTTCATATCACGAATCCCTTGTTCGGTCATTTTTACCGGATCTTCAAGTTTGTTAACTGCTGCATTTGCCTCTGCCTGCCCGATTTTAAATAGTCTTCTGAAAAATCCCATTTTAATTAAATTTTAAGTTTATAAATAATTTTCAACAAATATAACAATAAAAAATAAAATGCCAAAATAATTGGCATTTGTTTGAATAAAAGAAACTGTTAAATTTTCTAATCCTTTACAATCTTAAGTTAATTTTAAGTACATTCGTCTTCTTTTCGTTTTATAGCAAAAACACCGCGCCCGAATGCAATAATTTTATCTTCTTCGTTGGGATGATATATTTTCATTTCAGTAACAACGGAACGACGCCTTTTACTCAGGACGTGACCTTCTGCAATAATTTCTTTTGCTTTTCCGGGGCGAATGTAATCAATTCGCATATCGATGGTTGCAACATCATCTTCTTGCGATGTCATATAAGTCATTGCCGCAACACCGCCGGCTAAATCAACAGCTGTTGCCGTATATCCGCCGTGTAATCGTTTTGAACGAGGGTCACCGATAAATTCTTCACGATAGGGAAATAACAATTTCACAAAACCTTCTTCAATTTCCAAAACTTTAACACCGATAAATTTTGCCATCGGAATTTTTTGTTCGACAACTTCAATAAATATTTTTTTAACAAATTCTTCCATTTTTTTAAACCGTTAAAATTAAAGTATGTTTCAGGAAATGTGTGTCGCAAAGATAATCAAATAATTACTTCTCGGCGAAATATACGCTTGAAATCCCGAAGGAAAATTTTTTATATTGTGCAGATTTAAAACCGGCATTTTTAAGGAATTGAGTAAATTTTTCTCCGTAAGGAAATGCATTAACCGATTCGGGAAGATAGATATAAGCTGATTTATCCTTAGAAAATAATTTTCCGAAAAAGGGAAGAATATACTTTGAATAAAATCCGTAAAATTGTTTAATCGGAAACTTATCGGGTTGTGAAAATTCTAAAACAATAAGTTTCCCCGAAGGTTTTAAAACTCGAAAGAGCTCTGCCAATCCTTTTTGCAGATTTTCAAAATTACGTACACCGAAAGCAACAGTTACGGCATCAAAATAATTGTCTTCAAAATCTAAATTTTCAGAATCACCTTTCCGGAATTCAATATATTCAGTCAAATTTCGTTTTTTAATTTTCTCCTCTCCTACTTTTAACATGCCTTCGGAGATATCAATTCCGATAATTTTTTTCGGTTTTAATCGTTTATAAATTTCAAAAGCAAAATCTCCGGTTCCGGTCGCAACATCCAAAATTAATTGAGGTTTTTCGGATTTTAATAATCGAATGGATTTTCTGCGCCAAATTTTATCAATATTCATCGACAAAAAATGATTAAGGAAATCGTATTTAGGAGCAATATTATCGAACATTTCTGCAACCTGCTCTTTTTTTCCGCTTCCGGAATTCTTATAAGGAAGTATTTTTTCTGCTTTATTCAAAATCTGTAATTTGAGTAATTATTTTGCAATCCGAAATCCGAAATAATCGGTTGCCAAACCTAAAAAAAAGCTTATTCCGATATACATAAAGACAATATTTCATCTTTGAATTTGCGACGACAAAGATAAAAAATTAATGATTGTATAAAATTTCTTATTTAAAATCCTTATAAAATAAATTCTCGAACTTCCTCTACCGAACTTAATACTTCAATTTTACAATGATTGAACTTATTCGCGGGATGATGCCCGTAAGATACTGCAAGTGTTTTAATTCCGAGGGTATTTGCAACATCACAATCGTGTGTTGTATCGCCGATTAAGATAATGTCATCCGAAGGTAAAGCAATTTTTTTGAGTAATTCTTTTCCGATTTCTGTTTTTCCGCCGGCATAGTGATCATTTAATCCGAAAACATATTCAAAATAATTTCTGATTCCGAATTTTTCCAATTCTTCATCCAATTGCTCCTTTTTTCGTGCCGACAAAATTGATTGTTTGATGCCCGAATTTGCAATATTTTTTATTAGTTCAAAAGCACCCGATTGCAATTTCGTCGCATGACTTCTTTTATCGTATTGAATAATAAACTCGGTACCGACTTTTTCGAAACTTTCATTTTCAAAAACAAAACCGGCTCTTTCATAATAATCCTTGACGGGAAAATCAAACAATTCACGGTATTTTTCAAGCGTCATTGTCGGAAGATTCCTTGCAGCCAACATTTCATTAATAATTTCGACGCACAGTCCGACATCGTTTAAAAGCGTTCCGTTATAATCCCAGATAATATGTTTATATTTCATTCTTAAAGTTAAAAGTTAAAAGTAATAACGTTTATAAAGTTAAGTGTACTCCAAAAAATCAAAAAGTGATAATTTAGTCATCCGATGAATTTGTAATTAGCTGACTATCCGTATAAATAAATATATGCAATTTGCAAAATCATTCATCGGATGACTTTTCAGAGTGGACTCAAAGTTGAAAGTTTTTTGTATTTGTTCGTTAAAGGTTGAATAACTTTTTCCACTTAACTTTCAAATTTTTACTTCCCGTGCACAAAAATAAATTTACTTTTACAAAATTATTTTCAAACTTAAAAAAAATAAAATGAACAGAAAATTATTAAACACAAAAAAGACAATGACATTTAAACATTGGAAAAATACCGGCTGGAGTATTTTCAACAGCATCGGGAAACATATTATTTTTTCCGTATTACCTTTAACGTATTTTTCAGCCTCAACCTTCACACTTGAAGCTCAAACCGATACCGTTCAAATGCAAGAAGTTCGGATAAATTCTTCGCGTGTTCCGACAGTGTATTCCGAAAGTGCCCGGATTATATACACAATTGACAAAAAAGATATTGAAGCCATGCCGGTGCAAAATTTGCAGGATTTAATCGAATATGTCGCAAATATTGATGTCAGGCAACGAGGCAACGAAGGTGTTCAGGCAGACATCAGCATCAGAGGCGGAAATTTCGACCAAACATTAATTCTGCTAAACGGTTTTAAATTAAATGATGTGCAAACAGGGCATCACAATATGAACCTTCCCGTCAGCATTAGCGACATTGAAAAAATTGAAATTCTTGAAGGACCCGGTAACCGAGTTTTCGGAATTAACGCCTACAGCGGAGCCATAAATTTCATCACTTCCGGAAATATCGCAAACCGTTTAAGAGCAAGCATTTTTTCAGGACAACACAAATACTTCGGCGGAAACCTAAACATTTCACACACACTCAAAAACTTCAGCAATTATCTTTCCGCATCTTACAAAAAAAGCGACGGTTATTTATCTGACAGCATCAATAATACCGACTTTAAAACACTTAATCTTTTTTATCAAAGTAATTTAAAAACAAACCTTGCAAATTTCTCATTACAAGCGGGATATACGGACAAATCATTCGGTGCTAACAGTTTTTATACACCGAAATATCCATGGCAATACGAAGAAACCAAAACAACATTTGCCGCCCTGAAAACAGAAAAAAAAGGAACACATTTTAATCTCACACACCGCATTTCATACCGAAGACATCAAGATCGTTTTGAGCTTTTCAGGGAAGATAAATTTAAGCACGTCGGCAATTATTTTGTTGACGGAACGGATACCGCAAAATATATCCCCCTCATTTTTGAAGCTTGGAATTATTATCCCGGACATAATTATCACTTAACGAATAATTTAAGCACGGAATTAAAATTAAATTTATATACCCGAGCCGGGAAAACGGCAATCGGAGGAGAATATTCCTTTTCTGAAATAAAAAGCAATGTCCTCGGTGAAGCACTTGATAATCCCGAAAATGTACCCGGCGAACCGGACGGATTTTTCACTAAATCAAAATCGCAAAGCAATGTAAATATTTATACGGAGCATTTTATAAAATTTAATAAATTTACCTTTTCCGGAGGTGCTTCAATGAATATCAACAGTCAATTTAAGCGAAATTTTTCGGGTGGTATTGATATCAGTTATGCAATTACAAAATATTTGAAATCATTTGCATCGCTGAACCAATCGGCACGTTTGCCTACTTTTACCGATTTGTATTACGACGGTCCGACCAACAAAGGCAATCCGGATTTGCAGCCGGAAACCGCTCTAAACTACGAAACCGGCATCAAATATTCTAACACAAATTTCCGCTCAAATATTTCCTTTTTCCGAAGAGAGGGTAAAAATACAATCGACTGGGTGCGACTTTCCGACACCGTTGATTGGCAACCTTTAAACATTACCGAACTGACAACGACCGGAGCAGAACTTGCCGGCGATTACGACTTTTTACCCGGTTTGTTTTTTAAACACATCGGTTTTTCGTATGCTTTTACAACAATTGTAAAACAAAGCGGGACTTACATTTCGAAATATGCTTTGGATTATTTGAAACATAAAGCCGTGCTTTCCGTTGAGCATAAAATTTACAAAAAGCTTTCGGCAAATTGGAAAATTCGTTATGAAAATCGTACCGGCAGCTATTCCGTATATGACTTAGCAACAAGAACTTATTCAGGAGAAGAAGATTACAAACCCTACATTTTAACAGATTTACGATTACTTTGGAAAAGTAAAAAGTACGAGATATATGCTGATGCTTCTAATCTTTTTAATGTAAATTATCATGAATTCGGAAATATTACAATGCCCGGACGCCGGATAAAAGCCGGGTTCAGAATTAATTTGAATTATTAATACGGAGATTTACAAATATGGTAAATTACTAATAAATCCGGTTCAAAAAATGAACCGGATTTATTTATAACTTGTTGTAATAATTTTGAATTAATAAGCGTTTTATCAAAAATAAATAAATTATTCCTTCCCCATTTTCTTCAACATTTGAATATGTGATTTTACGGCTTGAGCAAAGGTATCGTAAACATTATATCGAATACCGAATTCATCGGTGGTTTGTTTTACGATTTTTGCAATATCCGGATAATGAACATGACTGATATGCGGAAATAAATGATGTTCAACTTGAAAATTCAATCCTCCGATATACCAACCGAGAAGTTTATTTTTTTGAGCGAAATCCGCTGTTGTTTTGAGTTGATGCACACTCCAATTTTCATCAATTCGACCATCAACAGGTTCGGGAAATTCGGTTTTTTCGACCAAGTGTGCCAATTGAAAAGTAAGCGCAAGAATTAAGCCCGTAAAAAAATGCATCGTGAAAAAACCGATTAAAACTTGCCACCAAGTAATATCAACTAAGAAAAAAGGCAAAACCAAAATATAGGCAAAATAAATAAGTTTTGAAATAATAAGTTTTGAAATTTCTGTTTTATAATTTCTTTTTTTGCCCAAAAGACCCTCTTTATAAAAACGTTTCATTTGCGAAAAATCGGCCGACAATGACCATATAAGCGTCATTAAACCATATAAAAAGAACATATAAATATGCTGAAATTTATGAAACTTATAATGTTTTGCCCCTTTGGTAAATCGATATAAAGGTCGGGAATTGATATCCTCATCTAAATTTTCAATATTTGTATAAGTATGATGCAAAATATTATGCTGAATTTTCCAATTTAATGAACTTACCCCCAACATGTCTGCCGACAAACTGACAATTTTGTTAATTTTTTTGTTCTTACTTAAAGAATTATGATTTGCATCATGCATATAGGTCATACCGATGCCGGCTGCCGAAATGCCCATAACGACAGTAAACAACCACATTTCATACACATTAAACAGATTGCTTAAAATCAATGCATATCCGCCAAAATACAAGAACGTAAAAACGATTATTTTAAAAAGAATTTTTATACCTCCGTATTTTGAACGCTTATTTGACTTGAAAAAATCGTCAACTCTTTGCTTTAAAGCAGTTACAAATTCAATTTGCAGCTTATTGTTAAATTTAACCGTGCTGATCATTTTTTATTTTTTTAATTGAAAAAATTTTAAACGTAAGAAAACCTAAAAATATAAGACGCAAAACAAATGTCAATTAAAATTTAAATTTTGAAGAACAAATAGTCAATACAAAAAAGTAACATTCAAAATACAAAGATATTGTATTTATTTATATTTCGTATTTGAATTTATGAGAAAATTAATCATTAAAATTAAATATTAACTTAATCTTTTTAAAGTCCATCAGCAAACATTTGCGAATTAATGAACATTATTATCGTATAAAAAACAAATTCTTCCGTCAATTAATAAATTAAAGGAATCAATTTGCTTGTTTTTTTTCTATAATCCTTATAGATTTCTCCGAATTCATTAATTAATATCAATTCTTCAGCTTTAATTCTGTATAAAACTGCAAAAAATACAGGAATCGGCAATACTAATAATGAAATGATACTGTTCATAGCAATTGAAAGTCCGAGAACAGTTAACAGCAAACCTAAGTAACTCGGATGTCTTACATGTTTATAAATACCGTCTGTTTTTAATTTGTGATTTTTTGTGATACTGACATCAACAGTAAATTCTTTTTTTAATTGTAAAATTGATACCCATCTGATTACAAGTCCGGCAATAAATAAGCTCAATCCGAACCATGCAATTTGAATATTTAAAATACTCCATGTTTGATGTTTTGCGGCAAAGAATCCAATCGTTATACTCACCGGTATTGTAATCCAAAATAAGGTCAGCGAATTTTTATCTTTTCTGTTCTTTACAATTTTCTTTTGAGAATGTTTAGTGATTGCTAAACCCGTTTCAGACAAGAAAAACACAATTGAAAAATAAACTACAACAGTAATATTCATATTTTAATATTTTTAGAAATTTATAAATAAAAATAAAAATTCAGCAAATGCGAATTGCCCTGCAAATGTTAAAAAATAATTTTATTTATCTTTAAATAAACTCAATTATCTTTGCAAAAAAAGAAATGGTTAAAATCGGAGATTATAATACTCTGCGAGTAGTAAAAGAAGTCGATTTCGGTATTTATCTTGACGGCGGTGAAGACGGTGAAATTTTAATGCCCGAAAAATATGTTCCGGAAGGCACAAAACCTGATGATGAAATTGAAGCATTTATTTATTCCGATTCGGAAGACAGATTGATTGCAACAACAGAACAACCTTTGGCAAAAGTTAATGAATTTGCTTGCCTGAAAGTTAAAGCCGTAAATAAATTCGGGGCTTTTTTAGATTGGGGAATATTAAAAGATTTGTTGGTTCCGTTCCGAGAACAAAAATCGGATATGATTGAGGGCCAATATTATATTGTATATATTTATCTTGATGAAAAAACAAATCGATTAGCGGCCTCGGCAAAAATCAATAAATTTTTAAGTCCGGAAACACCTCCTTATGAAGTTAATGATGAAGTAAATATTCTTATTCAAAGCAAAACGGATATCGGATATAAAGCAATCATAGAAAATGAATACGCCGGTTTACTGTATGAGAATGAAGTTTTTAAAGACATAAAAAAAGGAGATCGATTAAAAGCTTTTGTGAAAAAAATAAGAGACGATGAAAAAATAGATCTTGCCCTGCAGAAATCGGGATATGAACAAATTGACAATATTTCAAAAAGTATTTTACAAATTCTGAAAGAAAATAACGGATTTGTTGCAGCAAATGATAAAAGTTCACCCGAAATGATAAAATCCTTGTTTAATATCAGCAAAAAATCTTTTAAAAAAGCAATCGGTTCTCTTTATAAACAACGATTGATTGATTTTAAAGATGACGGGATAAAACTAATGGCTTTAGTTTAGAATAGCGCTGATTGTTGTAAGGTGCTTAGCAACTGTTACTTATAACAACACTTTTTAATAAAGCAGAGACAGAATAAAATTAAAATAGTTGCTTAGCACCTCAATTAGTCTAATAACAACGGAATATTAAACCAAAGCCAAACTAATTTAACCTTTTCCGATTTCTTCCCAAATTAAAGCAGCAGCACCCAAAATTGCCGCTTCGCCGTGTTTTAATCCGGATTTTTCAATGCTTACGGTATTTTTATAAACCCTTAACAAGTCTTCGTTCATATACTTTTCGGCAGGTTTTAAAAGTAAATCACCGGCTTCTGCCAAACCTCCGAATAAAAATATTTTTTCGGGACTTAAAACAGCCGTAAAATCAGCCAATGCTCTACCGAGAATATATGCAGTAAAATCAAATGCTTTAAGAGCAAGTACATCGCCATTTTTTGCAAAGTCGTAAACATCTTTTGAGGTCAATGTATTGAAATCAATATCTCGCATCATACTTACTTCTTCTGTATCAGATACTAATTCTTTTACAGTACTCAACAATCCGGTTGCCGAAACATAGGTTTCCAAGCATCCTTTTCTTCCGCATCCGCATTGTCTGCCGTTTTCTTTTACGATTACATGTCCCAATTCACCGGCAAATCCGCTGTGTCCGTACAATAATTTGCCTTCAGCAAAAATACCGCTGCCGAGTCCCGTACCGAGTGTTATTTCAATAAAATTATCAATATGCTTAGCATTTCCGAATAATTTTTCTCCTAAAGCTGCCGCATTTGCATCATTCGTCACTTTAACGGGAAGATTAAATTCTTTTTTTAATAAACCGGCAACAGGTAAAATACCTTTCCAATCCAAATTTGCCGCATGTTCTATCGTTCCTCTGAAAATATTTCCGTTAGGTGCGCCTATTCCGATACCTTTTAATTTTAAATTATACGATTTACTGTTTAACAACATTTTTATTTTTGAAGCAGAAAAATAAATAAATTCTTCAAAACTTTTATGCCCTTTTGTAGGTATCAAATCTTTCGACAAAATATTACCGTTCTTGTCAACAAGTCCGAAAACCGTATTGGTTCCGCCGATATCAATTCCTGCCGTAACATTTTTTATTTCTGCCATTTGTTAATACTTGTATAATAATTTTAACACTCAAAGTTAAAAAGAATTTTTTAACTGTTCTGTCAAAGATTATTTATGTCATTGTTTTATTTATCAACATATCTAAACTTTGTGCTATGTAAATATATTAAACTAAAAACATGTATATGAAATT
>Ga0164318_10007476_pt1 | contig 10585 bp, 8 predicted proteins | sample GuaBasSedimGuay9_FD_113734 | JGI IMG/M metagenome (GOLD analysis project Ga0164318, IMG submission 113734) | Subseafloor sediment microbial communities from Guaymas Basin, Gulf of California, Mexico - Guay9, Core 4571-4, 0-3 cm | ecosystem: Environmental > Aquatic > Marine > Hydrothermal vents >...
CTTCTCTCTAAAATGCGGAATTTCTACAGAAACCCATCCAGACGATATCACACCATCAATGGTTGAAAAATTAAAAGGGATGGGTGTGGAAAATGTGAGCATGGGTGTGGAGTCCTTCAATGACAGGTTTCTGGAGATAATAGGCAGAACCTACAGGAGCGATAGAGCAAGAGATGCAGTATCTGTTTTGGTGGAAAGCGGCTTCAAATGCGTTAACATAGACCTTATGTTCGGACTTCCGAATCAAGAAGTAAAAGATGTTGAGAAAGATATTCAAACAGCAATAAAACTCGGTGTTGACCAGATATCTGCTTATCCCATATTCACATTTCCTCATACAAAACTGGAAGAGGTCGTCAGAAAGAAAGGTTATTCTCTTCCGGGCATTATGAAGAGGAGGGCGATGCTGAAAAAAATCGAAGAGTTGTGCTACAATGCAGGCATGGAGAGAACTTCCGTATGGGCTTTCACAAAGAAAGGAGTAAGAAAGTACAGTTCTGTTACAGTGCCGAAATATATAGGCATTGGTGCAGGGGCAGGCTCCCTTGTGCCAGGCTCCTTCTTTATCAATACATTCAGCGTCGAGGAATATATCAAATTTTTAGAAAGAAGAGGGAAGCCGCCTGTCGCACTCCACATAGATTTCGGCGAGATGGATGAGATGCTCCACTGGCTTTACTGGAGGATATATGAGACAAAGATAATAAAGAAGGAATTTGAAGAACAGTTCGGGAGGGATTTTGATGACATATTCAAAAGAATATTTCGTCTGTTCAGGATGCTGGGAATGGCGAGAGATGAGGGGGACAGAATAGTAATGACAGACAGGGGAAACTACTGGGTTCATGTTCTTCAGAATGTTTTTTCTCTGGATTTCATAGGCAGGGTGTGGAATATTTGCCTCGCTGATAAATGGCCCAATGAGATTGAGCTGATTTAACCAGTAAAGATTTAAAATTTGATAGGCATTATAATGCATGAAAAAAATAGTCGCGATGATTCTGGTTCCTGTTATGCTCTTCTCTTATTATGGGGATGCATATCATGAATACGGGAGACACACGGAGTTCAATTCGGCATCGTATGAGCCAATGTTCGGAATCCATTCTGATGGTGTTGAACTCATAGAAGATTTTGACAGTATGGATGAATTTGTAGATGCATGTTATAATAAAGGCTATTCCGTCATACTTTTCAACGCTCTTCCATGGGAATATTATTTTGTTTCCCCCACGCTGGAGAGGCTCGGATGGGAATTTGGAGAAGATATGCTGACATCTTTGCTCGATAAAGCACATGAAAAAGGCATGAAAGTTTTTGTGGATATACAGTCTCTTGCATGGAAGGTTAGAGAGGACTATGAGGGCTGGCCCGGCGATACTCCCTCAATAGGTGATGTTGTAAGCGTTGTGGAGGAACTTATATCGTACGGAGTAGACGGCATATCTGAAGAGGAATTTCTTGCTGATTGGTTTCCTCCGGTATACGAAAAATGTATCGAAAGCGGAGTGACATATCTCCATAAAGGCATACCCTATGACATGGTGTGGTTCTGCAACGAAAGTTCAACAGTTTTTGATGCATTTTCCAACTGCAATGTGCTTATGACAGAGGATTATTACATGAATGATGACCTTGCGAGAAATTGCATAATTCCATCATTTGCTTCAGGTCTGAACAGGTCATACTGGATGAAAAGTTGCCCCGACGACTGGGCTCTCGGGAGTATCGAGAATATGAAAAATGTTATGCGCATGAGAATGGTGCAGTATAAACCCCAGTATATTTTTGCCATGATATATGACAGAAGCGATTTTGAAGAATTTGATCCCTCCTCCGTCCTCCCTGCCATTCAGGATTATGTTCTGGATGAGGAAAAGCCATTATGCAATGTAGTGGTATATCTCACAAATGAGCCGGGGACAAACGATAATCCCAAAGATCTGGACCCATGGCAACTGCTTGATGTAAGTTTTTCTGCAATAGCAAACGGAATAATGTCAAGTGGATATAATATCAAGATAACATCATCGCCTCTACAGAATGCAGACGCATATTATGTTTATACAAGAGGAGGATGGTGGGATGAAACCAATATCCTTGATTTGCCGGACAGCATCGTCTCTTTATTTTATGGAAACAAAACCGTATTTCTGGAAGTTGCAGCGAACCTGCCCGTATCAACACCCAACTGGCAGAAAGTGAGAGGGAGAATAGGCATAGACAACTCAATTTTTGATGCATTTTTTGCAGAGAATGAGCCCATAAAAGGCAATTACAACGGGATTTCATACACTCATATGGGCAGCGACTGGTGCCTTTTCAATGAAATAAAGCCATCTAATGTAAACGGCGAGGTGCTTTCAACATGCAGTTATAATGGAAGCACCTATGCACTTATTGTGAAAAACGGAAATTGCATATTCGTAAACGGTGCCGGACTTGATTTCAATGCAAGTTTTCCCATATCCAGCATACTTGGCGTGGGCAACGGTCTTCAAAGCCCGTGCAAATGCATCTCCACCACAGGAATTGTTTCCACCTTCTATGCGACCGGCGATACCCCCCTCCACATAAAATTGCCATATCCTACCTCAAGTTTACAATGGACAAAAATAGACATAAATGGAAATGTTCAGAGTGGTAGTGCACAGTATGATGAAGAGTATGGCTACAACGATTACCTCGGGGAGGGCACTCTCCTTCTCCTGAAGGGCATTGGGGGCATAAATGTCAGCATGTCAAAGCCTGCAAACTCCCTTTACATAAATGACAGGGAGATAATGCCGCTCAAAAGTGCTGTCATAATCGGGAGGATAACCATAAGCGGCGAGGCAACAGGCGATTTTGGCATAAAAAGCATGGCATTTTATGTAGATGGAGAGATGAAATACAACGATAGCGAGGCGCCGTATGCCTGGCTATGGGATGAGCATTCACTGGGAAGACATGAAATCATGATAAAGGCATATGATATGGAAGGCAATGTGGCATCTGAGGAAAAAGAAGTGTGGATATTCAATCTCTGACTGCCTCATACCCCATATTGAAAGCCCTTTCATTCATCTCAACATATTTCGCAGGAACATTTTCCCTCACGACCTGGAGTATTTTTTCCCTGTCTATTGGCAGTATCTCCATTCCTGAGAGTGCGCCGAGCATGACAATGTTTTTTGTTATCGCGTTTCCAGCCCTTTTTGCGATTTCAAGGGCATCAATTTTAATCAATTTTCCTCTGTTAGAGATTTCTTTGAAAACAGATTCAAGGTCGGGGTATTCATTCTGCCCCAGAGATACATTTGGAGGAATCACGGGGTTTACATCAGTTATTACTGTTCCTCCCTCCTTCAATTTCTTTATATAGCGAAGTGCTTCTGTAGGTTCCATTGAAACTATTGCATCTGCACCTCCGTCGGCAATAAGCGGTGAATGCACATCTCCTGCGCAGACTGTACAGACCACGCTGCCGCCCCTCTGAGCCATGCCGTGTACCTCTGATGTGAGCGCTTTCTCTCCTGCCGAAAGAAATGCCTTTGCAAGTATGTTTGCTTCTGTAAGGACGCCCTGCCCGCCAACTCCTGCGAATATCATTCTTATTTTCATTTTTTTCGCCTCCTTATTGCATTTGATTCGCAAACCTGGGTGCAGACACCGCAGGCATTACACAGCGTTTCGTCAATTTTGATTTTATCCCCGTCCCTGTAAAATGCGGGACAGCCGAATTTTTCTATGCACACATTGCATTTTGTGCATTTCTCCTGATCGATTTCAAATGAGCCTTCTGTCACGCTTTTGGGGAGGATGAGTGCGCAAGGTGCCTTTGATACAACAACGGAAGTGCCTTTGTAATTGAGTGCTCTTTCGAACGCCTCCATTGTCTTCTTCAGATTGTTGGGATTTACCACCTCTATATGCTGCACTCCCAAGCCCTTTACGACATCTTCTACTTTCAGCATTATGGCTTCATTTCCCATCCCGTCATACTGCGTGCCAGGATGAGGCTGGTGTCCTGTCATTGCTGTAGTTCTATTGTCAAGCACCGTGATAACGCAGTCATGATTGTGGTGAACGGCATTAACTATGCCCGGCAATCCTGCATGGAAGAATGTGGAATCGCCCATAAACGATATTACCTTCTGGTCTGTTGCATAAGAAAATCCGCAGGCAGTGCCGACGTTGGAACCCATGCAAAGCAGAAAATCAGCCATTTCAAGCGGAGGGGCTTTTCCGAGAGTATAGCAGCCGATGTCTGTCGGATATATCGTTCCCTCGGGCGCCACCTGTTTTATTGCATAATATGTTGCCCTGTGTGGGCAGCCGGGGCACATCACGGGGGGGCGGGGAGGGGCATGGAGTGATGTGTCCGATACCTTTTTTTTCTCCTCGAATCCGAAGAACTTTCTTAACGTGGATTCTACGATGTCCATATCATATTCATAAATTCTTCTGAAATTCCCGTATCCTTTCCCATATATCTTTACGTCCAGTCCTTCCTCCTGGGCAATCGCCTTCAATTGCTCTTCGAGAAATGGCTCGAGCTCCTCAACCACAATCACTCTTTCAGATTTTTTTAGGAAGTCAATGCACATTTTTCTGGGCAGGGGATTTGTCATTCCAAGTTTCAGCACCCTGCACTTTATTTTCAATTCATCCACAACCTCTCTCACATAGTTATAGGGGGCGCCTGATGTTATTATGCCTGTATTGCCGCCGAAATCCTCTACAAAATTGAACCTGCTTTTTTCAGATATGAGTTCAGCCTTCTCCATTTTTTCGAGAAGAACAGGATGGAGTTTCCTTGCTACCTCTGGCACTGTAACCATGAGCGGATTTTTTTCGAACCTGCCTTTTTTCTTTTTGAGTTTGATTTCTCCCAGATTTACAGGTCCTCTTATATGGGACGTGCGCGTCGTCATTCTGAATAACACGGGCAACGAGAGTTCTTCGGAGATTTCGAAGGCTTCCATAACCATGTCCTTTGTTTCCTGAGGGGTGGATGGCTCGAGCATGGGAGCATTCCCGAATTTTGCATAATATCTGTTGTCCTGCTCGTTCTGCGAGGAATGGCAGGAGGGGTCGTCTGCCGTGACAATTATGTGTCCTCCTTTGCATCCTACGTACATGTATGTCATGAATGCATCGCTTGCAACATTCAGTCCAACATGTTTCATGCATGTGAGCGCCCGCAAGCCAGACACTGCTGCTGCGGCTGCGAACTCAAGCGCCACTTTTTCGTTTGTTGAGTACTGGAAGTAAAAGCCGGGGTCCTGCCCTCTGGCGGTGTAATGGCGGGCTATTTTTGAGAAAGTGTCTGCGATTTCAGAGGAGGGGGTACCGGGATATGTGGTGGCTACATCTATTCCCGCCTCTATTGCACCTCTTACCACTGCCTCGTTTCCGAGAAGCAATGCCTTTTCTTTTTCCGATAATACATCCATTTTTTCACCTAATTCTTTATCATTTTTGCGTCCACAACCTTTATCCCGTCTGCATAAACAAATACGGGATTTAAATCCATCTGGTTTATTGAAGGGAAATCCATTCCTATGTTCGAGAGTTTGAGAAGCATGTCAACCATCGCTTTCCTGTCCAGTTCCATGCCTCTGAAGCCGCTGAAAAGTTCTCCTGCTTCCAACTCATCTATCATCTCCTCTGCATCTCTTTCCTTTATCGGGGCAAGGCGGAAAGACACATCTTTGTAAATTTCTGCAAATATGCCCCCCATGCCCACCATTATGCTCATTCCGAAAGATGGGTCATTCACAAGACCTGCAATCATCTCCACCCCCTGCGGCTCCATCTTTTCCACTATGAACTTCTCCCCCGGAAATTTTTTCATGAAGTTGGATAACTCATCTTCCAGTTCTTCCATGTCCATTATGTTGAGTCTGACTCCTCCAACATCTGTTTTATGAAGGATATCAGACGAGCATACCTTCAGTGCAACAGGGAATTCCATCTCAATGCCTTTCAAATCTTCAGGGCTTTTTAAAACTGAAAAGTCTGTTGTGGGAATGCCATAATCTCTGAGAAGTGCCTTCACTCTATCCTCGGTCAGCACCCTGTTTTCCCCCGAATTCATTGTTTGGTTATGCAGATGGTCTTTTTTACTTTTTGGTAAATATGATATACCACGAAACGCATTAGGCGGTCATGAGGTCGTTTATTTCAATTGACGTGGGCGCAATGGATTCGCTCGTATCTCTTGAAAAAGAACTTGGCGAGGCTGGCGTTTCCTTAAAACTTGTCGAGCCGGAGAACATACACCTCACACTCAAATTTCTCGGAGAAATAGACGAAGAATTGGTTCCAAAAATAGAGGAAGCCATGAGGGAGGCAGTGAATGGCATAGAACCGTTCACAGCAGAGCTGGTTGGTACAGGGGCATTTCCCAGCCTCGATTACATGAAGGTGGTGTGGGTCGGCATGAGGGACAGCGGCGAGACAAAAAAGATTGCAGGAGCACTGGAGGAAAGCCTTCAGAAATACGGTTTCAGGAGGGAGAAGAGGTTCACCCCCCATGTTACGCTGGCGAGGGTGAAGGGTGCCAGGGGAAAGGAAAAACTCAGAGAAATACTGAGCAAAAACATGCAGAAAAATTTCGGAAAGGTGAGGGTTGAGAGCATAAGGCTAAAAAAGAGCGAGTTGAGAAAAGAGGGACCGCTTTATACCACTTTGCTTGATGTAAAACTATGAAAGAAGAAGAGATAATAAAAAAAGTCCTCGAAAGAGTTGCGCCTTCAAAAGCAGAAGAAAAAAAAATCATGGGGACAGTCAGGGAAATCGAGAAAAATATTTCCAGGGAGGCGGAAAGGAGGGGGCTGGACGTGGAGGTTATGCTCGTGGGTTCCATAGCGAAGGGCACATACCTTAAAAATTCGCTCGATGTGGACATCTTCATGCTTTTCCCATCCAATTATTCCAAGGAAGAAATGAGAGAGCATTCACTTGAAATAGGAAAGAAAGTTCTTGATGACTGGAAAATCCAGTATGCTGAACATCCTTATGTGAGGGGTAGATACGGCGATTATGAAGTTGATATAGTGCCTTGTTATAAAATAAAGAAGGCATCTGAAAAAATGAGTTCGGTTGACAGAACCCCTTTTCATACAGAATATATACGGAAAAATCTGAAAGACAAAAATGAGGTTCGCATACTCAAGCAATTTTTGAAAGGCATAGGCTGTTATGGGGCGGAGATAAAAATACAGGGTTTTTCAGGTTATCTGGCAGAACTTCTGATTATAAAATACGGTTCTTTCAGGAAGGTACTCGAGAATTCGCAGAAATGGAAGGGGAAGGTGGTGCTTTCTCTGAATGGTGAGCCAGAACATGACTTTCCTGAAAAATTTGTCTTCATCGACCCTGTTGACAATTCAAGAAACGTTGCCGCCGCCCTCTCCCCCAAAAAACTTAAATTTTTCATTTTTGCTGCAGGGGAGTATCTGAAAAATCCCAGAATGGAATTCTTCTTTCCCAGAGAGGTGGTACCTCTACCGGTTGAAAAAATAAAAAAGAGCGTGGAAAACTTTGTTGGCATATGCCTGCCAAGACCGGACCTCATAGACGACATACTCTACTCACAGATAAAAAAAGCGGCAAAAAATCTGGAAAAGATATTGCGGGAATACGATTTTCCCGTTGTTGAGTCACTTTATTATGTAAACGGTACGGTGATTATCGCCGCAAAACTTGAGAAGAAAAAAATTTCCGGTACAAAACTCCATATGGGACCTCCAGAAAATGAGAAAGAGCATGTGGATGCTTTTCTCTCAAAATGGAAGGGCAATGCTGTCAGGGGACCATTTATGGAGGGGGGGAGGTGGTGGGTGGAGATAAAAAGAGAGTATGTAGATGCATGTTCTCTGCTGAAGGATAAACTGGGGGAGTTGAACATGGGCAAAGATTTGAATGAGATGAAGGATAGGGCAAAAATATGCAAGGACGGGGAATTGGTGAACGAGGATAATGCAGCATTCTGGACGGAGTATTTTATGGATAAACCGCCATGGGAAAGATAATCATATCAGTCCTGCTTTCTGAAGAAGCATGAAATCCTCTGTCGAGAGTTTTTCACCTCTCTTAAAGCGCTCGTAAACATCATCAGCCTTTTTCTGTATTGCGCTTCTCTCTTTCTGTATCTTGTCTACTTTCTCCTTTTTCTTCATGGATTCCATCTGTTCCTCTATCTCCCTTATCTCCTTTATGTAAGAAACAAACTGTTTGTGCGCCTTGTCTGCGTCAAGCCGTGCCATTATGTATTCCTTCTGTATTTTTTTGAGTTCTTTGTAGAGTTCGTCCGATTTGTTGAAGCATTCCATCATTCTGAGATGTTCCTCCTGCGCCTTGTCTGCAAGTTCTCTTACCCTGATATGCTCCTTGTCGCCTTTCTCTTTTATGATTCTTTCCTTTTCCATTATCTCTTTCAATTCCGGCGTTTTTTCCAGGATTTTCTTTCTCTCTTTTATCTTTTCGCTGAGTCTGGAAAGTTCCTCCACCAGTTCCTGCTCCTCCCTCTTGGAAAGTTGATGTGTCATCTGCCGGAATTCCAGTTCTTCCTTCCTTTTGTTCAAAAAATCCAGTGATTCGCCTTCGGGAAGATATTTCTTTCTCAGCCTTTCTATCTCCTTTCTTATCTCCTTATATTCTTTGTTGAGCTCTCTTCTTCTTTCCTTGGATTTGGCAACCCTTATGTTTGTCTCATCTCTCTGCTCCTTATGGCGCAAGCCTTCCTGCTTGTATTTCTTTATCTGGGCAGCCAGTTCAAGTCTTTTTTCCCTGAGTTGTTTTGTTTTTTCATTAAACCTCTCCCTTATTTCCTTTACCTCACCCAACTTTTTTCTAAGTTCTTCTCTCTTCTTCTGCAATTCCTCAATACTCATTATACTTCCCTAATTGGCGTGTTTTATTAAAAAATTTCGCTTATTCATATATCCTCCCCTCCATCACAATATGTTTGACCACTGTCTCGACCCTGTCAACTGCTGTTCTGGTTATCTCCAGTTTCTTTCTTATGCCGGGGGAAGCATCTTTTAGAGACAGGTCTATGTAGCCCTTTGCTATGCACAGGGGGTTGAAGAAGTAGTGGGATATGTCTTCAATGAATTTCTTTTCTCTTTCAATGATTTCTTCCATTTTTTTGTTTGAAATGTCGAGTTCTTCTTCCACCTTTTTCTTCTCTGTTATGTCCACCATATTGATAAGCATCTCCTTCTCGCTGCCATCATTGACCGAGCAGAGATTCATTTCCACCCATGATATTTTTCCATCTCTTCCAATAAGACGTATCGTGAACGATGAAGTGTTTTTTCCATCCATTGATTCTTTCATTTTTTGTTTTAGAAGGGCGATATCGCCTGCATGCACAAAATCGGTAATTTTTCTGTTATCTATCCTTTCACTCCCGATTATTTCCTTAAATTTTTTGTTTGAAAATACACATGAGCTGTTTCTGAGCATGACTATCCCTGCAGGAGAACTTTCTGTGAGAAGACGATATTTTCTCTCATTTTCCTTTAAAGCGTTCTCTGCACGAATCCTTTCGCTTACATCATTTATTAAGATTATTGAATTTCCTCGGAGAGAGATGCCGTCAATTGAGAAGAATCTTTCATTTTTTTTCAATGTTTCATTACGAAAAGTCTTCCCATTTTTTATGAGTTTCTCGATTTTCTTACGGTTTGCCATGTCTTCAAAAATTTCACTTTTCAAAAGATTTCCATCCATTTTGCCAACCATTTCATCTGCTTTTCTGTTGCTGTATGAAACATTCCCCTCCCCATCAACCAAAATTATTCCAGCAGGGATGCTATCTATTATTTCTCTAAAATAATTGTCATTTGATCCCATGTCCCCTTCCATGCTATCGAAAGATAGCGATTTATTTAAAACTTTCTAAAAAGATGAATGGAAAAAACGTTCAGAAGAATGGGAATATTACCGAGACAAATTTGACATTACTGGTGAGGATATAATAAAAGCAATAGAGGAAAAAGTCGAATGGGATAAGGAAAACCAGATAACTGAAAAATGATTAGAACAAACGATAATAGAACTAAAAAAAGACCGAGCATATCTTGAAAAATACGGATAACTACCACATGAAATCATTGACTTAGCAACTGGAAAAATGGCAACACCATTAGAAAATGAAGATGTTCAAAAGATTAATGAAGAGGCATTATCAAATTTTCTGGAAAACGCCGCACAAGTATTGCATTGCGAGCGATACTGGATAAAGATAAGTAAATAGTGCCGAGGGTATGTAATGAGTTCACGAAAATATGGAAATTCCCAAAATATCTAGAGAAAATCCCTACAATTGTGTTTACAAACTAATACTCTCCAGGGCAGTTTTTTTACTTTTTATTTGGAATTACTCTACTATAAATTTCGCTCCAACTCCGATATGATCTGACACAACATAACTTGTGATCCACCTTAGCATGTATGGAGGACCGTAAGTGAAGACCCAAGGCTTACTTCTCGTTGTAGGCGGTTCCCGTTCGATGCTCTTAGGCTTTAATGTAATCGGGCTAGTACCTTCTTTTCCTAGGGAGGTAAAAATGTAATCAATTCGCTCGTA
>Ga0164318_10007477_pt1 | contig 10584 bp, 9 predicted proteins | sample GuaBasSedimGuay9_FD_113734 | JGI IMG/M metagenome (GOLD analysis project Ga0164318, IMG submission 113734) | Subseafloor sediment microbial communities from Guaymas Basin, Gulf of California, Mexico - Guay9, Core 4571-4, 0-3 cm | ecosystem: Environmental > Aquatic > Marine > Hydrothermal vents >...
TCATCTTTTTACCGACGGCCGCGACGCGTTTCCTTATCAATCACTGGAATTTTTAGAAAAGCTCGATAAAGAAATTAAAAAAATCGGCGCGGGCAAAATCGCCAGCGTTACCGGACGATACTACGCCATGGACAGAGTCAAGCACTGGAAGCGATTAGAAAAGACCTACGAAACAATTATTTTGGGACGGGGAGAAAAAACTTATTCAGCGCGAGAAGCAATTAAAAAAGCCCACCAAAAAAAAATATCGGACGAATTTATTCAGCCGACAGTAATTGTTGATAGAAATAATCAGCCAATTGGACAGGTAAAAGATCGCGACGCGTTGATATTTTTTAATTTAAGGGGAGATCGAGGCAGGCAGCTAACGAAATTATTCACGCTGGACAACATTATCGGTTACGAAGACAGAGAAAAAGAACTGAAGAAAATTTTCATGTCCACTTTAACCGATTTCGGTCCCGATTTGCCGGTCCAAGTCGCTTATCCGTCGCGGGAAATAGAAAGCACTCTTCCTTATGTAATGCGGGATTTTAAACAGCTTTATATTTCGGAAGCGGAAAAATATCCTCACATTACTTATTTCTTCAACGGCGGATACAAAGATCCGGTTGGCGGGGAAGACCGAATCAGAATTCCTTCCCTTGAAGTTTCTTCCTATGATCAAAAACCGGAAATGTCGGCTCGCGAAATAACCGGAATAATCACTGATAATATAAAACATCAGGTTTACAATTTTATCGCCGTCAATTACGCTAACACCGATATGGTAGGGCACACAGGCAATCTCAAAGCGACAATTTCAGCCGTTGAAACTATTGATAAATGCCTTAAACAAGTAATAACCGAGATATTAAATAATAACGGTTTGGCGATTATTACTGCCGACCATGGCAATGCTGACGAAATGATTGATCCTAAAACGAGACAAGTTTCCACTATGCACAGCAAAAATCCGGTGCCGTTTATAATTATTAAAAAAGGACTGAACAAAAAAAATTGCCCGTTAAGAAGCGGAGGGATTTTAGGCGATATCGCGCCGACTTTATTGGATTTGCTAGATATTCCCAAACCGAAAGAAATGACTGAAAGGAGTTTGGTGGAAAAATAAATCGTGGTATAATATAGTCAAATAAATTATCAGTGTTTATCTGCGCCCGAAGAGTCTGTGTTTGTCTATGTCCTATTAAAAATTAGACACAGAAAAACACTAACTAAAACACAGATGAACACAGATTAAATAATTAATTTATAATTTTAAAAAAACATGAACGACAAAACAAAACCTGTTTTGAAAAGAAACAGAAAAACAAAATCTAAAAAACAAAATCAAGATTATTTAACAGTGGATAAAATTTGTTTATCCCTTTGTATTCTAGCGGCGACACTGTGTATTTTTATCGCGACGCTGGTTTCTTTAAAATATGTTTATCAAAACGCTAAATGGAATCAATTTCCACAGCGGCAAAATAACAGTTTTCAAATTACTAAACCGGAATTGCCAAAATTTAATTCTTGCCAAGCACTGGCTGACAAATTAAAAGAGGGTTATAAACATCAGGAAAAGGGCGGAATGTTTTGGGGAATGAGAAAGGGGATGGCGCCGGGGGCTGTTTTTGAAACAACTAATCTGGCAACGGACAGTGTAGGGTCTAGCAGTTCGGCTGATTATTCGGAGACCAACATTCAGGTGGCGGGGGTGGACGAGGCGGATATCGTCAAGACGGACGGAGAATATATTTACACCGTTTCTAAAAATAATATCACTGTTTCTCAAGCATACCCGGCGGGAAAAGCGGAGCTGTTATCTCAAATAAAAATTGACGGCAATCCAAATGAAATTTTTATTGACGGAGATAATCTTTTAGTTTTTGGAGCAAGGAGCACTATGCTGTCGGGTGAAGATTCAGAAAAATCTTCTGATAAAAAAATAGTCCCGGAAATTTATCCAAATCTCTCTTATCGCAGTTTGACTTTCGTGGAAATTTATGACTTATCAAATCGCCAAAATCCTATTCTAAAAAGAGAATTGGAGTTTGAGGGAGATTATTATTCCTCGCGCAAGATTGATAATTATGTTTATTTTGTTTTAAACAGTTATCCCGATTATCAGATTTTAAGAAATTTAGAGAGTGAAACGTTTCCGTCTAAAACTGGCGGAGATGCTAAAAAAACTTTGCCGGTATATTGGGATTCTAGCGAAATAAGTTCAATTAAGAAATTTGATTATCTCTGTAATTGCTCGGAAATTTCTTATCTTGATCCGGTGATTAGCAGCCAATATCTTACTGTCATCGGTCTGCCGATTGATGATTATGATAAAGAAATTACCAAAAAGGTTGTTTTAGGCGGAGGAGAAAATATTTACGCTTCGCCGGAAAATCTTTATGTTGCCAAGACAAATTATTCTTACCGCAGGGGATTTGACTGGTTTGGTTTATTGCCTGAACAAGAAGAAGACAATTTGGAAAAAACGACCGTCTATAAATTCTCTTTGGATAAAGATAAAATAAATTATTTGGGCGAAGGAGAAGTGAAGGGAAGAGTGTTGAATCAATTCTCAATGGATGAATACGATGGCCATTTCCGAATCGCGACCACAATAGGACAAGTAAGCCGCTTAGACGGAAAAACCTCTAACAACATTTATGTCTTAGATAAAAATTTGAAATTGGTCGGTTCCATAGAAGATATCGCGCCGGGAGAAAATATTCATTCCGCAAGATTTATGGGCAAGAAAGGTTATCTGGTAACTTTCAAAAAAATTGATCCGTTCTTTACGCTAGATTTGGCCGATCATAAAAATCCGAAAATCATCGGGAAATTAAAGATTCCCGGTTATTCTGATTATCTCCATCCTTACGATGAGAATCATATCATTGGTATTGGCAAAAACACCATTGAAGCGGAAGAAATTTGGGGCGGAGATTTTGAATGGCATCAGGGAATCAAGATGGCGCTTTTTGATGTTTCGGATTTTAGCAATCCCAGAGAAATACATAGGATTGTCATTGGCGATCGTGGTTCCGACTCGCCAATTTTGAGAGACCATAAAGCGTTTCTGTTTGACAAAGATAGAAACCTATTGGTCATTCCGATTCTCTTGGCGGAAATTCCCGAAGATTTAAAAAATGATTATAAGCAAGCCAAAAATCTCTACGGCGATTACACTTTTCAGGGTTCTTATATTTATAATCTAAATCCTGAAAGTGGATTTACCTTGAAAGGGAGAGTGAGTCATTATAACGATGACGAGATATTTAAAAAGAGCGGCTATTATTTCGGCGACAACGACCTAAGTGTCAAGCGCAATCTCTACATCGGCGACAACCTTTATTCTATTTCCGACGGAAAAATCTTAATTAACTCTTTGGATGATTTAAGCGAGAAAGGGGAGATTGGTTTGTAGAAAAATGATAATGATAACGGAGTTCAGGTTTTAATTTGTATGGCAGTATGTATGGGCATACTGCTTTTTGATTATTTTGTCACCTTGTACATACAATGCTGTTGATTAATTTTACAATAGTGCTATTCTGATTACAGAGCTTGAATAAATTTGTTTTATGCCATTAAATCCCTTTGCTAATACCGCGCGCGGACTTATACCGTTTCCCAGGTTATGACTTGGATAATAGATGAAGCAGCATTTATATTTTGAAAAAAGCGGTTGAAAAAATGAAAATAAATCCCGCTAAAACAACAGTGGCGATTCAAAGTTTTGGCAATGCGGGATTGTTCACGACGAGAATTCTGTCGGGAATGGGATATCGGATAACAGCGGTTTCAGATTCAAGAGGAGAAATCGTGAAAAATATCAAATATCAAATGTCAAACAAATTCCAAATTGAAAAATTTGAACATAAATGAAGTTATAAATTTTAAAAAAATACCGGATCAGTCTGCGAGCTTTCCGGAAACCAAAACAATTACTAATGAGCGATTATTAAAATTAGGTGTTGATATTCTAGCATTGGTGGCGCTGGAAAATGTGATTACCAAAAAAAACACCGGGCAAATTAAAGCCAAGCTTATTCTGAAATTAGTAAATAACCCCGTGATAATATTTGAGAAAAGGAAGGACGCTATAATGCTAATATGCGCTTGGCGACTTATCTTCCGGGGGTGGAAAGAGTGACAAAGGCGATGAAGATGAGAGAAATAATATAAGCTTGGAGTTCAGGTTTTAATCTGTAAATTTTTATAGATTAAAATCTGAATCCGGAATTAGAAATAAAATATTGGCGCGACGAGCATAATCAGCATGCTTAAAACCACCAAGCTAATAGCAATCGTGGAAACAATTTTGAAAATTTTTCTCTTTTTCATATTTGTAAAATTATCTAACTTTCTGAAGTATAACATCAATTGTTCTCACTGTCTACTATGAAAAAATTAATCCACCGCCAGCTATTTTCCTTATTTTTTTTCTTGACAGCCATCGGGCTGCTGGTTTTTTTGAATGGGCAAAACTATCTGGAAGCGCCTAAAAATTTAACTGCCTCTTTCTTTCAACCATTTCAAAAAATCGCTCAGGGATTTTCCAATCGGATAAATTATTATTTTGATATTGCCGGTTCTATCGGCGCGCTCAAAGAAGATAATTTAAAATTTAAAGAAGAAAACGAAAAATTATTGGCGGAAAATAGCAAGCTAAAAGAAGTTCGAAGGGAAAACGATTTTTTAAGAAAGCAGCTGGAAATTCCCCAGTCAAAAAATTTAGATCTGGCGCTGGCTGATGTCATCGGAAGAGAACCGGAAAATTTCGGCAGTTATATCATTATCAGCGCCGGAAAAAAACAAGGGATAAGAAAAAAACAGGCGGTTATTACCGCCGGAGGAATACTGATCGGGCAGATATCCGAGACCTTTGACAATTTTTCAAAAGTAGTGCTTCTTACCGATTCACGAAGTTCCGTCAATGCCACAACCCAGCAAACAAGAACTATTGGATCCGTCAAAGGAAAATACGGAATTAGCGTTTTGATGGAGATGGTTTCTCAAGATGAAAAAATTGAAGTCGGAGAAATAGTTATTACTTCCGGCGCCGGCGAAGAAGTTCCCAAAGGACTGGTTATAGGAAAAGTAAAAAGCGTTGAAGAATCCAATAGCGAGATTTTTAAAAAAATTATTCTGGAAACGCCGGTTGATTTTAGAAAAATAGAAAGAGTTTTTGTGGTGACGGAATGAAAATAAAATCCGGTGATTTTTACCAAAATTAAAAAACAAACAATGAACAAACAGCAAGCCAAAGAAAAAATTAAAAAACTGGTGGAAAAATACGAGAGATTGTCAGAAGTGGAAAAGAAAAGATATAACGAACAGCAGACAAAAGATCATTTCATCCGTCCTTTGTTTGAGGCACTAGGTTGGAATTTTGAGGAGGATGTCTGGCCGGAGACCGATGTTTCAGGCAAGAGAGTTGATTACGCTTTCAAGATTGGCGGGATTACGAAATTTTTTATAGAGGCAAAAAAAATACCCGCTAATCTGGACGAGGAAAGATGGGCGGAGCAGGCAATCAATTATTCCTGGCACAAGTCCGTGCCGTGGGTTATTTTAACCGATTTTGAGGCGATTAAAGTTTTTAACACTGAGTGGGACAGCATGGATATTCAGAGTTGCCGATTTATTGAAATACCCTACACGGAATATCCAACCAGCGAAAAATTATGGTGGCTGTCATCCGACGCTTTCAAAAAAGGTGTTTTAGACAAAGAAGCGGACAAGGTTGGTCGCCGTCCCAAAAAGATTATTGACGAACAGCTGGCTGGCGATTTAATCAGGTGGCGCGATTTATTAAACAACGATTTGCGCGGCTACAACCCAAAAACCGACCAAAGAAAAATTTCCGAATATACGCAGAAAATTTTAGACCGATTGATTTTTATCAGAACGCTTGAGGACAGGAAAATTGAAGATGTGATTTTGCAGCCACTGGCGAGGGAATGGAAAGAAAAAAGAGGAGCCAAAGCCAATCAATTACTGTTTGCTTTGAATAAAACTTTTCGCAAGATTGACAAAATATACAACAGCGGATTGTTCAACGAAGGAGCTTGCGACTATTTGGGTGAGAAAATAGACGCCGATGACAATACTTTCATTGAAATTATCGGTGAATTGTATAAAACAAAAGACAAGGGAATCAGATATAATTTTGCTGACATTCCGGCGGATATTTTCGGCGGAATTTACGAGCAGTATCTGGGCTATATCCAAAAAGAGGATTTGAAAGAAAAGAAAACCAGCAAAAGAAAATCGCAGGGGATTTATTACACGCCTCGCTATATCGTTGATTACATTGTCCAAAATACTTTGGGCGAAATTTTGAAAGATAAAACGCCGGCGGAAATCAGAAATCTTAAAATTTTGGATCCCGCTTGCGGTTCGGGTTCTTTTTTAATTTCCGCCTATCAATCTTTAATTAATTATTGGCAGAAACAGGGAGGAAAACGGATTAAGCAGAAGAGCGATAAATTGAGAAAAATAGAGCAGGCGTTCAAAAAACAAAACGGCAATTTAATTTCTTCGCCGGAGAAAATGAGAATTTTGCGCGATAATATCTTCGGGGTTGATTTGGATAAAGAAGCGGTTGAGCTGGCAAAATTAAATCTGCTTATGAAAATGGTCAGCAGTAAAATCAAACTGCCGAAATTGGATAACAATATTCAGGAGGGCAATTCTCTGATTTCAGGGAGCGAGAGGGAGTTGAAGAAGTATTTTGGGAGGAAGTGGAAAAATAAAAAGGCGTTTGAGTGGAAGGGGAAGTTTGATGTGGTGATTGGCAATCCGCCGTATGTGAATTTAGCAAATATAAAAGATATTGGGACGCGAGAATATTTAAAAGGAGAGTACAAAACAGCTAAAAATAAATCTGATCTGTATAGTTTTTTTATAGAAAGAGCAATTGATTTATTAAAAGATGGAGGTATGTTTGGATTTATTGTTTCAAATAGTTGGTTAGGTACAGATAGCTTTAGTAAATTCAGAGAACACTTAATAAAAAATATTACAATATGTAAATTGGTTAAATTACCTGCTGATGTTTTTAAAGATGCAATGGTTACTCCTGTATTAATTTTTTTCAAAAAAGAAAAAACTAATAAAAATCATAAAATAAAATTAGTAGAATATGTAAATGAAAAATTTACTGAACTACCAAGTCAATTAAGTTATAAAAGAATATTGAATTCTCCTAATTTTACTTTTTCTTTTAGTCCTGAAATAAAATTTAAAATTCCCACCGTTAAATTGGGTGATATAGCAAAATTTTCTCTCGGTATTAAAACAAGTAATGATAAAAGATTTATTTTAGACAAGAAAAAAGATAGTGAAACTTATCCGCTTTTAAGAGGAAAAGATGTTAATCGTTACTCTGTTAAATATGGAGAAAAATGGATTTGGTATAAACCAAAATTAATGATGGAGAAAGTTGGAGCTGGACCAAGAAAATTGGAATATTTTTTAAGAGATAAAATAATTTTTAGATCTATAACTGGCGGTTCAATCATAGCCACATTTGATTCTAAATTTTTTTTGACGAACGATAAAATTCATTTGTTATATACGATTGGAAACAATTATTCAATGAAGTATATTTTGGGAATAGTGAATTCCAAATTAATTGGTCGCTGGATTAAATCAACTTTTAACGATTTGCTTGAAATTAAAATAAATCAACTTGAACAAATTCCAATTTACAAAATAGATTTTTCTGACAAAAAAGAAAAAGCCAAACATGACAAATTAGTAAAGCTGGCTGATGAGATGTTGAAATTAAACAAAGAGCTCCAAAAACTAGATCATATTTTGGACGATGAGGAATATAAAGAGATAAAAGAAAAAATTGAGAAGACGGACAAGGAGATTGATGAGAGGGTTTTTGAATTGTATGGGGTAACAAAAAATGAAAATGAAATTGTTAAAAATAGTCATATATGAATAACATTGAAATTTGTAATTTAATTTTGAGTATTGATTTTTGGAGTACGTTATTAGGTTTTGCGGGAACTCTATTTATTTTTTTATTTGGTCTACCGCCGAAAATAAACACGGAAGGGCATATTAATTTAATTTTAGAACAGACAGACAAGAAAATGGGAGAAAAGGCAAAGTTTTATAAAAAGCTAAGTTATGTTGGCATTTCACTACTCTCTATAAGTTTTTTGTTACAATTTATAAAATTATTCTGAGAAATCTTCTGATATAAAAATTTGTTTGTAGTCGGATAGAAAAATATAAATTGAATAAAAAAACAAAATAAAAGAACATGCGTGTTGTGGTAGGGGTTCAAAATTTTGAACCCCTACAAACGCAATCGCAAAATGTATGGGCGCAAAATGTCGTAGTAGGGAACGAAAATTTTCGTTCCCCACAATGGAACAAATAATATTGATCGGCAAAATTATTTGCAGAAAAAAGGACAGTAGGGACACAAAATTTTGTGTCCCTACGATGCGTAAATTTCAATAAAATAACAACCAAAACAAAAAATGTCAAAAAATTATAATCCCAAAATCCACCATCGCCAGTCAATGCGATTGAAAGGACGCGATTATTCACAAGAAGGACATTATTTTGTAACAATTTGTACAAAAAACAAAATTGAATGTTTTGGTGAAATCATAAATGGGAAAATGGAATTATCAGAAATAGGGAAAATTGTAAATCAATGCTGGCTGGAAATTCCAAAACATTTTCCCGATGTGACATTAGATGAATATACCATTATGCCAAATCATATTCACGGGATTATCGTGATTAACGCGAATGATGATATTGTAGGGACACAAAATTTTGTGTCCCTACAACAAACAAACAAATTTCAACGCGTTATTCCCAGATCACTAGGGTCAATAATCCGCGGATTTAAAATCGGCGCGACAAAATGGTGTCGGAATAATAATCACCATGAATTCCAATGGCAGAAATCATTTTACGACCATATCATCCGTGATGAAAAATCATTGGATAAAATCCGCGAATATATCAGAAACAATCCGTCGCAATGGGAATTGGACAGAAATAATCCAGAGAATTTGTATATGTGATTTTTGCTCCACTATAATTTGTTATAGTTTCTGGCGCGCGAGACATAATTTTCAAAACAAAATTTTATGACAAAATACAGCGGCAAAATAATTTCTGTTATTCTCTTCGGAATAATAATTGTCCAGCCGACCATTGTTCCGCAGTTAGCAATTTACGGAGTTGTTCCCAATCTGGCAGTAGCTTTTTTGATTGCCTTGACAATAACGGGAGAAATAAAAAATATTTTTAAGACAGCTTTTTTAATCGGACTGATTCTGGATATCTTTTCCGGATTGCCTTTTGGAATAATAACAGTCGGCTTGATTTTGGCGGTTTTTACAATAAGCGCTTTATCTTCCAAATTTCTGAAGAGCTATGAATTTTTCATTTTAGCGCCAATTGTTTTTTTAGGGCTGTTAATTTATAATTTAGCGTTGTTGATTCTGTCAAATTTAAGCGATCTGTCGTTTGTTTTAGAAAACGCCAGACAGGCATTTTCAATATTCGCTTCAAAAACCGCGATTGAACTAATATTGGTTTTAATTTCTTGTAAGTTTATAAAGAAACTGCAATGAAAAAATATTTCGTTAAAAATTCCCATAATAAAAATCTTGAACCGGAGGAGGTTTTTTTGGATTCTGAAAAACAGGAAACGCAGAAAATAGAATTCTTATTCGGCAACGAAAGATTCTTGAAACTAAAAAAAATTATTATTTTAGCTTTTGTTCTTCTGGCGATTCAATCGGGATATTTGCAAATCGTTAAGGGAAAATATTACAAGGAAAGAGCGCAGGGAAATTATATAAAGACCGATTATTTGAAAGCACCACGGGGAATAATTTACGATAAATTCGGACAGCAAATAGTTTTCAATTCTCCGAGCTTTGATCTTGTTTTAATTCCAGCCGATTTTTTCAGGGGCAATAACCGACAGAATCAAAAATCAAACCTTGAAAAAATATCAGTCATTATCAACCAGCCATACGCAATTGTTGAAAGTAAAATCCGGGACTGCAATAAAAATTCTTACGCGCCGATTCTTATTGCCGGCAATTTAAAAAAAGAAACTGCTATGGCGGTAAAAACATTAACTGAAAAAATAGATGGCGTAGAATTATCGGATGGCTATATTAGAAACTATATTGACAGCAAATATTTCGCCAATCTTGTTGGTTACACCGGCAAGATAAATTCAGAAGAGCTAAAATACCATCCTGATTATCTAATATCTGATAATCTGGGAAAAGACGGGCTGGAACTTTTTTATGAAAAAGAATTGCGCGGGAAATATGGTCGTCAGGAAATAGTGGTTGATTCGCTGGGAAAAGCGGAGAGAATACTATCTCAAAACAAACCCTTGCCGGGGGATAATTTAACTCTGAATATTGACGGAGAATTGCAGAAAAAAATCTATGAAGAATTAAAGAAAACGGTTGAAAAATTAGAAATTAAACGAGCGCGGGCAGTGGCGATAAATCCCCAAAACGGCGCGGTAATCGGTTTGGTTAATTATCCCGGATATGATAACAATCTTTTTGCCAGAGGAATTTCCCA
>Ga0164318_10007478_pt1 | contig 10584 bp, 13 predicted proteins | sample GuaBasSedimGuay9_FD_113734 | JGI IMG/M metagenome (GOLD analysis project Ga0164318, IMG submission 113734) | Subseafloor sediment microbial communities from Guaymas Basin, Gulf of California, Mexico - Guay9, Core 4571-4, 0-3 cm | ecosystem: Environmental > Aquatic > Marine > Hydrothermal vents...
CTGCCATCTCTTTTAAATCACCATCAAGTGTTCTAGTGCCTTGTAAAGCACCAACAAATATAATAGGAAAAGATGCTACAACAACTGTAAATATAACAGTTTCATCGCCCATACCAAACCAAATCATTGCTAAAACTATCCAAGCAATAGGGGGCATTCCTACAAGTATTGTAACTATTGGACGACTCATCATAGATGCAGTTGCAAAAAATCCAGCCAAAAGTCCAAGAGCAGAACCCAAAACTAAAGATATGGCAAATCCCATAAATGCACGATATAAAGTGATATTTATCTCAGTCCAAACTGCATCATCTTGAAGCATAAGTCCTAAAGTTTTAAATGTTTCTAAAGGTGATGGCAATACAAGATTACCATAAACTTGATTTCCTACATCCCAACAAGCGATAAAAAGTAGTATAGATGCTATAGCACCCCAACCACTCCAAAGATATGCAGGAAAATCTTTGAGTATTTTAAATAAAAACTTCATATTAATAATATCCTAATAGTAAAAATTATCATTAGGTAGTTTTCCACCTATTGATTTTGGATTGTTCTTTTTTAGCACATCAAAGAAAAATTCTAAATCTTTTTTAGAATTTTTAGCATCAACTAAATCTAGTTGTACATATTGTATAGAGTCAGCAACGCCTTGTGCATCTAACATTTTAACATATTTAACAGCTAATTCACCTGCTTTTTTAGGATTGTTTTTATACCATTTTAATGATTTAGCATACTCTTCATTAAATCTTTTTACAATATGTTTATTTTTACCTATATCTCCAACTACTGCCATACCTGCTTCTGGTATTTTAGTTTGAACTTTAAAAGTTTCTCCCCATTCTTGCTCTAACATATTGCTTCGATATAAATCAGGAGCTACAAGTTTAAGTGGAAAAGAACCTGTTTTTCTTAAAGCTATAGAAGTAGCAGGTTCTGCTAAAAGTGCGTGATCTACTCTTCTCATAATTAGCATTTGCATAGCATCTATAGGAGAATTTAAATAGCTAAGTTTAAAATCTTTTTTTGGATCTAACCCTTGTGCCTTTATAATCTCTTCAAAAACTATATCAGGCATATCAGCACGAAATGGCATAGCTATCTCACATCCTACAAAATCTTTTAATGTTTTTTTTGTTTTATCTCGTGTTAAGATTCCTAATATTCCCCAAACAGAAACATTTAAAAGTTTTATATCTACACCTTTGTTGTAAAGATTTGCCCCAACATTTGTAGGAACTGCAATAAAATCAGCCCCACCTCTTAAAGTATATGCTCTAAGCTCATCTGGACTTTTCCATAATTTAAATTCAACTTTAGAAGCTATATCATCTAAAGCACCTGTTTCTATCATATGAAAAAGTGGGTGTGACACAGAAGCCATTGGACCACTTAATACTAATTTTTCTAATTTTTGTTCTTGTGCTATTGCACTTATAGTAAATTGACTAAATAATAATGCAATTACTAAACTTAATTTTTTGAACATTTTATTTCCTTTTTTAATGTTGATACTAATTATCATTACCGAATAATAGAATAGTAATACTTAAATTCTAGTTAATAATGATAATAAATATCAATAGCCTTAACTATTTGATCATCACTTTTTTAAATGGTTGTAAACTATCTATATAATCAGCTATATCCTCAATCTCATTGCCTGTTAAAGGTAAAGTTGGCATCGCATTTGCAGAGTATCCAAATGATTTATATAAGTTATTTGGTTGCATAGTATAACTTTTAATTTCATCTTTTGTTCTCTCATAAGATACTAAATTGAAATCTTTACCATCTCCACCACTCATACTAATACTATGACAACTAGCACAATGTACTAAATATACTTGTTTGCCATCATCTACACTTGCATATATATTTGTTACTAATAATAGTAATATTAAAATTAAATTATTTTTCATTTTAGCTTCCTTTTTGATTAGGACAATTTTTGTCCTATTTGAAATATATTGGAAGTATAATAAAAATAACTTAAATAAAACTTACTTATTGATAATAATTATCATTAGTAATATATTAAGTCTATTTTATGTACTCAAATGCTAAAATCTGTAAACTTTATATAATAGGATAATATGAAAAAACAATATTTACTAAAGAAATTATTTATCTTTTTTTGTTCCTTTACTATTCTTTTTGCAAAGCAACCAGATTTTCTTATTCATTATCATCCTCATCAAAATGCCAAAGAGTTAGTACAAAGTAAAGAGAAATCTAGTCTAACATATAAACAGATTATGAAAGAATTTGGTAAAGCATACTATATGGTTCAAGAGGGGATTATAAATCAAGATAAATCATTGATTAGAATTGGTATTGAAAAGATTCAAAATCATCCATCATCTAAAAATAATCCTTGGAATATTGTCAAAAAAGAAGATGTTCCTGCTTTTAAAGAATCACTTTTATACTATGATGAACAACTTCATAAAAGTGCATTTGAGATTGAAGAATTATTAGAAACAGATGATTGGACAACTATAAATAATAATATATTTAAGCTATCCAATCATTGTATTAATTGTCATATTGCTTGGAAAGATAATTTAAAAAACTAACTAAACATAATTTGTGATATAACAATAAGCAATTTTTAATTTATTTTATTTTGAAATATGATGATATCTCATCATATATTCTTTATTTTTTTGAAGAAATACTTGTACTATTTCAAAATCTTTATTAGAAACTTTTTCTTTATACATTAGTACACACTTTAATTGAATTATTGATGCTTCTAATTTGATTTTTGAAATCTTTTTAAGTAATTCTATTATCTCTGCTTTATTTGATGATTTAGTTAGTGATAATTTAAACATTTTTGATTCTAACTTGGCAACTTCTTTTATTTTTGGCATAAGCAAAGGTACAATTTCTGACTTTATTATAGTAGCAATTTCAAGTGCCTTAGGACTTACTTTTAAATCAAACCCATGCATTAATGTAGTTCCTACTAATCTTGGCATCATTTGTGAAGTTAATGCAGATTTCTTTGGAACTTTGTATTGAACTTCTGATTTTGTCTCAAGATCTCCTCTTGGTACATTTGGCTCTGCCATTAAAGATGTTGCTACTCCTAAACTTAATCCGATTGTTAATATTTTTTTAAACATTTTATTTTCCTTTTTTTAATTAAAATTTAATTGCAACAGCAAGTTGCATATTTGTTTGATCATTTGTACTATTCTTATGCATATATTTTCCAGTTTCTATTTTCATCTCTACATTTTCATCCATAGCATAAGTTAATCCTAAATCTATTTCTTTTGTACTTTCTTCTAATACTTCTGCTTTTATTAAAGTAATATTTGTAGTAAACTTATCATTGATTTTGTATTTTATAGGAACTACAAAAGCTGTCGTATCTTTTGTGACACTAGAATCTATATTTCCATCAAGTATAAGACCAACTTTAAAATCATCTCCACCTTTCATCCCTTTTGAAAGATTTAAATAAGATAATCCTGTTGTAAACTTTCCAATCTCTTTTTCAACTGATGTAAAATATCCAACTTGTATATCTTTGAATTGTTGCATAGCATTAGCACCAACTTTAGTAATATCTTTTCTTGCATACTCAAATCCTACATTTAAACCTGCAATTCTTCCTGTAACATAAGTCATAAAAACTTTTGATTTTAACTCTGTAGTAGCTTCTGCACCTGTAAACCCATCAGCTTTATTTTTATAACCATTTGCATATTTAGCACCAATCATAATGTTATTAATTTTTGTATCTACTCTTATTGCATTTGCTCCACTATCACCTTTATTGGAGTCAACTTCTTCTTCATTTAAAACTTTTGAAACAACAGTTACTTTTACACCTTTGGCTACTGGAATACTAACTGCACCTTGCCAAGCTTCTCCACCATCATCAAATGCATCTGTTCCATAAGTTATCATTGGAGTAAGTCCAGCTACTATTTTTCCGTTTCCTTTCATAAGTGGAATAACTGCATAAGCAATTTTTGTTTTAAAACCATCATCAGTATTTTCAGCTCCTGCTGTAGTTTGACCTTGTGTTCCATCAAAAGCTTTAAAAGTTGTAAATACTTTAATACCATTTTTTAATGTAGCATCAAGATTTAAATTTACTTCTGCTGTTCTTTTACTGATTTTTTCTGAATCTGTTTTTTCACTTACTGCTTTTAATTCTATATCTCCACTTAACTTTATATCTATACTATTTGGAGCCGTTACAGTTCCAGCATAACTACAAGTAGTTATCATCATAGCAGTTACTAGGCTTAGGTTAATTTTATTCTTTATCATTCTTATTTTCCTTATTATGTGTTATAATAAAGTTCAATAATATTTTTTATAAGTATTATTGAACACCTTGACTAAAGATATTTACTTTGAACGGTTTATCTTTAGTCTCTTTTGATTTTAAATTTTACGAAATTTAATAATTCTCCTTGTATAAATTTATTATTGGCATTTTTCACATACTCCATTTATAATTACATTAAAATTTGTAGGTCTAAATTCTATATTTTTTAAATTTTCTAAAAACTTATTATGAATCTCTAAGCTTTCAAATTCATTTATTTTATGACAAGATTGACAGTACAGATGGTAGTGTGGTTGTTTAAAATAAGCTAATTCATATCTTTTTTTATCATCAATTATAATACTGTCAACTATTCCATAAGCTTCAAAATTATTTAATGTTCTATAAATAGTAGTTACCTTTAAAGAATTATTATGTTTTGTTCTAGATAATTTAAGAATATCTTCGGCACTTAAATGTTCACTGTTTTCAAATAATATTTCTAAAATATTTGATTTATTTATAGTTAAAATTTGATTATGTGATTCAAGTCTTTTTTTAACAATTTTTAATAATTCTATATATTCTTGTATCTTATTTGTAGGTAATTTACACATAGTAATATTTATTAATCCAATACAGCTTTAGTTATTTTAAGAGCTTGTGCTTTGTCTAAGTTTTTATGTCGCATTTGAAGTATTTTCATAATAGGACAAATTAAAGCATTACTTTTTTTGTACCCTGAATGAGCTACTATTCTATTTATTTTAATTTCTAGTTGTATATCTGACATTTTTAATCCTTTTCTTATTGATAATAGTTATTAATATTGAAATACTAATATACCATTCCTTAATCTATACTTAATATTGATAATTATTATCAATAATTCAATTAATTGTATTTATGTTATAATAAAACTTATATATTTGAGGATTTAAAATGAATACCAATAAAAAGATAATAGATAATTTAAGACAAATTATAAAAGAGAAAGGTCTAAAGTATACTAAACAAAGAGAAGTTATATTTGAAACTATATTAAACTGTAAAAAACATTTAGGAGCAGAAGAGTTATATAGTCTTATTTTAACAAAACATCCAGATGAGAAGATTGGTATAGCTACAATATATAGAGCTTTGGTCTTTTTAGAAGATGCAAATCTTATTAGATCTATAAGTGTTGGAAAAGATGCAAAGAAATTTGAAACAAATTTTAAAGCTCATCATGATCATTTGATTTGTGTAAAGTGCAATAAAATAGTGGAATTTTTAAATGCAAATATTGAAAAAGAGCAGGAAAAAACAGCTAAAGAAAATGGATTTAAACTTTTAAATCATACTATGTATTTATATGGTGTATGTAAGGATTGTCAAGAATAAAAAAGATTATTTTAAATTAAATGGAAATAAAATGAAATTTTACAAACAAAATTCTACAGATACAAAAAAAATCACTTGTCTTTTGTGCGGGCATTATTGCAATATAAAAGAGGGTAATGTTGGTATTTGTAAAGTAAATAAAAATACGGGAGATAAAATAGAGTGCTTGGTTTATGGCTATCCAAATGCTATGAATATTGATCCTATTGAAAAGAAACCTTTATATCATTTTTTACCAAATACAAAAACTTTTTCTATAGGAACTGTTGGCTGTAATTTTAAATGCTCTTTTTGCCAAAATTGGCAACTTTCACAAAGTCATAATATAGATAAATCACAATACTATAGTCCTGAAGATATTGTAAAGTTAGCATTGCACTATAAATGTGAGTCAATATCTTATACTTATAACGAACCAACAATATTCTTTCCATATATAATAGATATAGCTATTTTAGCACATAAAAATGGACTGAAAAATATAATGGTAACAAATGGATTTGAATCAAAAGAGGTATCACAACAGATGGTGGGTTTAATTGATGCTGTTAATGTTGATTTAAAATCATTTGATGATAAATACTATAAAAAGAATTTAGGTGGAAAGCTTGATGTTGTATTAGAAAATTTAAAATATTATGTAACAAATGGTATTCATACGGAGATAACAACACTTATAGTTCCAACTCATAATGATAATATGGAAGAGATAATACAAATAGTATCTTTTATAGCGAATGAATTAGGTACTGATATACCTTGGCATATTTCAGCTTTTCATCCCGACTATAAAGAGTTAGAATTGCCTAGAACGCCATTGGATAGTTTGAAAAAAGCAGAGCAAATTGGTAAAGATTATGGATTAAAATATATCTATTTGGGAAATACAGGAGGATTAGTATGAGTGAAAGAAAATTAGCAGTAAGTGGGCAGTTTTATCCAGATAATAAAGATGAGCTGGAAAGGTATATAAATCATTTCAATGATGTGTTAGAACAAAACAATATAGTTATAGATGAAAATTTAAAGGCAAGAGCAATTATAGTACCTCATGCAGGTTATGTTTATAGTGGATTTACTGCTAATATAGCTTATAAGTATATACCTAAGAATGCTAAAAATATAATAGTAATTGGACCATCTCATAAATATGCATTTGAAGGTGCTAGTGTAGCTTTATATGATGAATATCCTACACCGTTTGGTAATTTATCTATAAATGAGCAATTAAGTAAAGAACTTATTTGTAACTATGAGTTTTTAACTTTTAATGATACTGTACATTGTGAACACTCTACAGAAACACAATTTCCGTTTATAAAGAACTATAAAGAAAATATAAAAGTAGTTGAAATAGTTTATAGTGATATAGATTTTAATAGATTAGCTAATGTTATTGAAGAGTTATTGGAAGATAAAAATAATTTTGTTGTAATAAGTACTGATTTAAGCCATTTTCATGATATAAAAAAAGCAAATTCACTTGATAATATTTGTTTAGATGCTATTTCAAATAAGAGTATAGATAGTTTAGATAAAGGGTGTGAAGCTTGTGGTATGACAGGGGTGAAAGCGATGATTGAAGTTTCAAATAAATTGAATTTAGATACTAAAATATTAGATTATAGGACAAGTGCAGACACTACAAATGATCAAAGTAGTGTAGTTGGATATGTTAGTAGTATTATATATTAAGTTTTAGTAAAGTATAATAAATTATGAAATATACTATATTATTTATTGAAGAGTCTGAGAATCTTAATAAGGGTGATAACTTATCATTAGAATTGCTAGAAGATAGTGAAGTACTGTTTGTTAATAGTCGAGAACTTATTATTGAATTATTTAAAGCTCATGATATACATTTAATTGTAATAGATACTAAAATTCTTAATTTAAGTATACTAACAGAGGTATTAAGTGAATTATCAATAAATTATGATGAAATACCTATACTTATACTTGGTCAATATGATAAAGATATTATAGAAGACAATAAACTTTTTATATATGATTTTATAGATTTAGAATTGCATGAAAAAGTATTGATAAATAAAATAAACTTTTGTAAAAGTTTATATTCAAAAGAACTTAACCATAAAAAAAATATAAAAAAACTACTATATACAGATAATTTAACACAACTTCCAAATCGTACAAAACTTATTCAAGATATACGAAATGATGAAATTGGGGTAAATTCTATAGCAATTATTGATATAAATTCTTTTAAAGAGATTAATGATTTTTTTGGGCATAGAATAGGGGATAATATATTAAAAAGTGTAGCTACTCTTATAGAAGAGATGATAACGCATGTTAAAAATAAAGTATTATTATATAAATTTTCCGCAGATGTATACTGTTTAGCAAATATTGATTTACCAAAAGAAATTTTTGAAGATATAGTAGTATATACTTTGGGTTCAATAAAAAGTGAAATATATAGGGAAGATCAACATGAAATAGATATATCAGCTACAGCTGGAGTAACATTTTCACCAAAGAATAATAAACTAATAACGGCTGATTTAGCACTAAATGCAGCAAAAAAAGAGAATAAAGACTATGTTGTTTTTTATGATGAATTAGATAATTTTAGAGAATATCAAAATAATATGCTTTGGACAAAGAAATTGAAAAATGCTTTAGATAAAGATAATATTATAGTATATTTTCAACCTCTTGTAAATAATGAAACTTTAAATGTTGATAAATATGAATGTTTAGTAAGAATGATTGATGAAGATAAGGTGATAGCTCCATTCTTTTTTTTAGAAGTATCTAAAAAAGCAAATCAGTATAGAAATATTACAAAAATAGTAATAGAAAAATCTTTTAAAGAGTTTGAGAATTTAGATTTTGAATTTTCTGTAAATGTTTCTTATGAGGATATAGAAGATAAAAATTTTATATATTTTATAAAAGATAGGTTAAAAAAATATAAAGTTGCACATAAAGTAGTTTGGGAAATACTGGAGGATGAAGGTATTAAAAACTATGATGTATTATTTAATTTTATAAATGAGGTAAAATCACTTGGTTGTAAAGTTGCAATTGATGATTTTGGTAGTGGATATTCAAATTTTGAACATCTTTTAAAAATGGATGTAGATTATTTAAAAATTGATGCATCACTTGTAAAAAATGTTGCTACAAGTGAAAGTAGTTATAAAGTAGTTAGAACAATTATAGAATTTGCAAAGAGTTTAAATCTTAAAACTATATCAGAATATGTAGAAAACAAAGAAATTTTTGATGTTGTAAAAGAGCTTGGTTCTACATATTCTCAAGGATATTTATTTTCTGCACCTGTATCTAAACCAGATATTTATAGTTACCCACACTTCAAAGAATAACCTTATTTTTCTAAAAAAGTTTGAATCTCTTCTTCTATTATCTCTATAGATTTTGTTGCATCAATAATTAATAGTTCAATCTTTTTTTGTCCCATACTGTTTATCATATTAATGGCATCTATCATTCTTTTTTGAATATCTAGTAGATAGGTGCTACCTCTTTTTTCTATACTATCTTGTTCTTTTTGACTAAGGCGATATTCTAATTCTTCTTTTGTAAGTTCTAAGATGATGATTTTATCTGGCATAGCACCATTTAAAGCCATAATATTTAAAGATATTGCTATCTCTAAGGGTGCAGTTTTTGCATAAGCAATACCACTTAAAAACCCTCTATCACTTATGATAATTTCATCTGGATGTTGTTTTATCACTTCATAGCTATGCTCAGCTCTATCCGCTAAAAAAAGGAACATCTCTGCTACTTTTGACTTAGCTTCACCGTTTAAGACCATCTCTCTTAGTTTTAAACCTATTTTAGTACCACCTGGCTCTTTTGTAAATATTGCTTCTGGATATTTTTGTTTTAATATATCTAATTGTGTTGATTTACCTGCTGTGTCTATACCTTCTATTACTACATACATTGTTTTTCTACCTCTGTTTTTAAAATTTCTTCTATATTATTTGGAATAAGTGAACTATAATCACCATTAAATCTAATAAGTTCACGAACTATAGATGAGCTTATAAATGCATTTTCTAAAGATGGCATTAAAAAAACTGTATCTATATTTTTATCTAATGAATTATTTGCATAAGACATTTGAAGTTCATATTCAAAGTCTGTGGTAGTTCTTAAACCCCTTATTATATGATACACATCTTTTTGTTTTGCAAATTGTACTAATAGATTGCTAAATGGCTCTACAGATACATTGTCTAAATCTTCAATAGCTTTTTGTATAATATTTACCCTGCTATTTATATTAAACATAGGTTTTTTTGAACTTGAATTTGCTACGGCAATAATTATCTCATCATATATTTTCAATCCTCTTTTTAAAATATCCATATGACCATTTGTAAATGGATCAAAAGTTCCACTATATATTGCTTTTTTAATTGACATATCTATTCTCCCCATCTTTTAAATAAATTGTGTTTTATATTAAGTAAATCAAACCATTTACCTATTATAAAGTTTTCCATCTCTTCAAGTGTTTGTTGATGACTATAATACCCTAATGCTGGTGGTGCAATAGATACACCTAAACTTGATAGTTTTGTCATATTTTCAAGTTGTATAGTATTGTAAGGCATCTCTCTTGGTGCTATAACTATCTCTCTTTTCTCTTTTAGCATAACACTAAAAACTCTTGTAATTAAAGTATCTGATATACCTACAGTGCATTTTGCTAAAGTATTCATACTGCAAGGTACTATTATAAGTGCATCTGTTTGAAATGAACCAGATGATACACAAGCACCTAAGTCTTCATCGTTTAATATTGTTATATTTGGTTTATTTGATGGTATTTTATAGTTATTGTCCGTTTCTAAGCATAATGTATGTTTAGCACTATTTGAGATAATGGCAAA
>Ga0164318_10007479_pt1 | contig 10583 bp, 12 predicted proteins | sample GuaBasSedimGuay9_FD_113734 | JGI IMG/M metagenome (GOLD analysis project Ga0164318, IMG submission 113734) | Subseafloor sediment microbial communities from Guaymas Basin, Gulf of California, Mexico - Guay9, Core 4571-4, 0-3 cm | ecosystem: Environmental > Aquatic > Marine > Hydrothermal vents...
CCGAGAAATATTCATATTATGCATAACTTTTTTTTAATTGCAGATGGACCAGCTGGAAGTTTTATCTTTGATTTGGAAAAAGGGAACTGGTTTAATCTTCAAAGATGGAATTATAATAAAAATAAATTTCTCTATGTTTCAGACATATTTCTTTCAAGAGATGATATACTCTATATTTCTGATATGTATAAAAATACTGTTGAAGTTTTTGTGCCTGAAAGATATAAGTATGTAAACCTTGATGTTGATATAGAAATAATTGATACTACTCGTTATCCGAATGTTACTGTATATGTAAGTGTATATAGAAAAGATGGCACTCCTGTAGTTGGGCTTACCAGAGAAAATTTTAATGTAAAAGAACTTGGTGTAAGAATTGTTCCTATTGATATATATGATAAAATTTATGACGAAAATAAAATCACCACTATTTTTCTTGTTGAGAAATCTTTAAAAATGGAAGAATATGAAGAAGAGGTCAAAAAAGCAGCAGAACTCTTTTTAAAAGATATATTGAAAACAAAAGATGTTGTTAAAGTCGTAAATTTTCATAAAGTTAAATGGACAGGACTTAATTATGATTATAGCAAATTACGAATTCTTGAAGCATTATCTGAAAATAATTATCATTATATAAGAGATTTCTCTTATCCATTATATGAAAGCATCACAGAGTTAATGAATAAGCTTTCAAGAAAGGCATTAATATTTTTTACAACAGGTGATTTTGATATTGAAAAAAATTTTCAAAAATATGAATTTGAAGTATGTAAAAATTACGCCAAAAACAATCATACACCTGTTTTTATAATAAATTTCACAAAAAAGAATCAAAAAGCACTAAAGGAATTTGCAAAAGAGACAGGTGGTAAATATTATAATTATTTTAAAGATATAAAGAGATTAAAAAATATTAGAAGAGATATTTTGAAATTTCCAATGAACCAATATCTAATAGTGTATTCAACAGTGAAACAAAGGAAGCTTTCAGGTAGTTGGTGCGTTGTTAATGTTGAAGTAAATTACAACAAATTTTATGGTAAAGATATTTCTGGTTATTTTGTGCCATAGTTGTTTTTTTAATCAATCTAAAAGCCAGGAGAGTAGTATCTCAACATCTTTTATATCACCATCCAGAATTTCTAATGTAAATATATTTACTCCATAGTCCCGTAGTTTTCTAACTACAGATTTTAATTTTTGTTCTGAATGCATATATAAATGTGTATGTGAATCTATAAGTTTTTCTGGAGGTGTATTTTTTGTCATTAAATTATGATTTATATGGACTCCTAAAATTTTTATGTTGTTTTTAATTATATAGTCAATACCTTCATAGAAATCAAATTTGTGTAGGATAGAAGCACACCACAGATGGCCTGTATCAAACCAGAGAGAATCAACAGTATTTACAATTTGTTGTGGTGTTTGAAGTCCACTTCCTACTCCTATAAAATCATTTTCCAGAGCTATCTTATATTCAGGATAATTTTTCTTTAGTTTATTAAAATTTTCTTTAACTCTGTTTTGAAACTTAAAATACTCCTCTGTTTTGAAATATTCAGGATTCATTATTACAGAATTATTTAATCTATATTTAGCTGGGATATACTTCATCATTATTTTACGATAATTGTTTATATCATTTAGAATTGGTTCTTCTGTCATAAAAAATCCATGAAAGAAAAATATATCTATATTAAAAAATTTTATATAATTAACAGCTTCCTTTGCTGTATTCAAAGTAGTGTTATAAAAGTCACTTGCTGCAAGATTTATTAAGTACTTTGTTATTAATGGTGAATGAACGGTAAATTCTACATAATCTTTTAATTCTTTTACAAGAAGCTCATAAAAATCTTTTTTTATGGAATTATGAATCTGGACACCAAATTTAAAGTTATGCTTTTCAACAAAAGGTTTAATATTTTTAATTTTACTCAAAAAATTTTCCTTTGTTAGAGCCATTGAACTCAATTCAATTTTGAGCATAATAGATTAACTCCTTTCCTTTGAAGGGGATATGATGGAAATATAATATAATTAAATTATGCTGAAGCATTAAATTCAATTATAAATTTTGTGCCTTCTCCTTTTTTGCTCTCACATTTAACTTTTCCGTGATGTTCTGTAACAATTTTTTCCACAATAGAAAGCCCAAGTCCTGTTCCTTTTTTCTTTGTTGTGAAATATGGGTCAAAAATTTTATCAAGCACCTCCTTTTCCATCCCTGCACCATTATCTTCTATTTCAAGATATACGAATTTACCAAATACATTTGTTCGTGAATATGTCCGTATTTTTATTATACTATCTTTTTTTCCATTCAATGCATCAATACTATTATTAAAGAGATTTATAATAACTTCTTTTATTCTTTGCTTATCCAGACTTAGAAGCGGTATATCTTTTTCAAGCTCAGTTATAATTTTAACATTAGGGATAGCCTCAAACATATTAAGTGTGTCTATAACTATATGATTTAAATTTACAACACTTAGATTAAGTTGAGGCATTCTTGCGAATTCAGAAAACTCTGTAACAAGTGTTTTAAGTGAATCAACCTCTTTTATTATTGTATCAACTGATTTATTTAATACTTTTTCAAAATCAGGTGAATTATATTTTCTTTTAAGGCGTTCTGCAGAAAGTCTTATAGGGGTAAGTGGGTTTTTAATCTCGTGAGCAATTTTTCTTGCAATATCGCGCCAGGCAGCAATACGCTGGGCATGAAAAAGTGCCTGCTTACTTGCCTTAAGGTCCCTGGTCATTTGATTGAATGCATTAATTAAAATCTTGAACTCATCTTTTGCTTTATATTTTATTTCAAAATCAAGATTCCCTGCTGCAATATTTTTTGTTCCGTCAAGTAAAATTCTTATCGGCTCTGATATTCCTTTTGATATAAAATAGCTAACAATTATTGCTATAAGAATTACAAAAAGAGCAACTATTATTACAGTAAAAGTAGTTATGCCTTTTACAATAGGTTTCTTATACAATTCCATCTGCTTGTATGCTTGTAAAGAAGAAGCTATATTGTTTGCTTGTAAAGTAAAATCAGTAGGTAAAATTTTAGCAATAACAAGAACCCCTATTATCTCAGTTTTAGTCTCATTATATATTGGTGAATATCCAATTACATATTCCACTCCCTTCTCTTTTTTAAGCTCTACTATATCTTTTCCTTTAAGAGCATTATTGAAAAATACATTATCAAAAAACTTTTTAAGTAAAATTTTATACTGATATTCAATAAGCAAATTTTTATTTCTATCAAATATAAAAATAGAATCAATTTTATATTTTTTAACGAGTGATGCTATTCCCCTTTTATACATTTTACTGTCAGACTGAAATATTATACTATATCGCACAAGTTTCTCTTTGCTTAGGATATGTGAATAGAATCTTATATCATCTTTATACTCGTGCAAGAAATTAGTTGTAAGATTTAATCCCGATTCTAATGCTTCTTCTATAGATTTTGTTAGCCATATTTCAATTGTTTGATTTATAAGATTATTTGTAAGAAAAATTAAAGGTATAAGTGGTATTATAGAAATAATTGCAAAAGAGATAATCAAACGACCTTGGAATTTCCCACCTTTTCGCATTCTGTATCTGCCAGAAAATAGTTTTGACAAGATCACTATTATGATATATAATAGAACAAGAGGCGCAATAGCAAAAAAATAGAATATAATTGCAAATTTTTTATCAGCAACAGAAAGATTTATAAAACGTGTAATAATTATAAGTTCTATGCCTATCAGTAAAAGAATAATAGTTAAATGGAAAATTATCTGTTTTAATCTATAGGGGATTTTCATTTTATCTTTTTTATTTTCCAGGATGTTTCAAAACTTCTTGTAATTACAAGGTCATATATCCAACTTAATGGTGGAAAAAGCTTGATAGACTCCAACTTTGCTTTTACCCTTATATATAAATTTTTTTTCTTTTTAATTTGCTTTAAAGAAATAAGCCGAATATTATTTATATTCATCAATCTTCTTTGTAACTCTTCTACATTTTTAATCTTATATAAATTTTTTCCCTCTTTAAGATAGAATGTTTTCTCCCATATATTATATGTAACAATTTTTTCTACATCTTTCTTATAAATAGTTTTATCATAGATAAGCCAAAAGGGTCTTTCCTCAAGTATCTGAATATAATATACTATTGTAATTTTAACTCCATTTTTAAGTAAATCAATAATTTCATCTGGCACTGGAGTGTCAAGTGAAGCTAATATTGTTAATCTATTTTCGTTAGTATTTAATTTTATCATTTTTATTTCTTGTGCATAAACAAAATTGCAAAGTTCAACCGTGATTATTAATATTACCAACAATTTAAAAGATTTCATTAAAATCTCCTAAAATATGTTGCACCAATATTTTTATTACTAATATTAAAATTTAAGTTTAGACCTGTTGTTTTAATCTGGCGTTGTTTTTGGAGATTTTTATTATACACATTTGCAGAATGAACTGCATCAATTATACAATAAATTTTAGAGCCGAAATAAAAAACAAGATAACCAATAATCAATGTTTTATCAGTATTAGTAATTTCTCTCCATTCTACAACTTGGTCTCCTTTTTCTTTATCAGTATATTTTTCATTTAAAGCAACAATCATCCAGATAAGTGTGCCTTTTTGGATAAAATCTGTAAGCACAAATATAGAACCTTTGGTATACTCTTTTGTGTAGAATTGCCCAAGTCCCATCATTGTAGCAGAAAGGAGCCCCGCTATAAACGGGTCTTTTTCGTCATAATATTCATAATCTTCCGAGGAAACTACAATATTATTTAGTAATATTAAATTTAAAAAAATTATAAAAATATATTTACACCATCTCATAGCATTTCTCCTTGTATATTTATATTTACCACAAGAAATATAAAGTCCATCATATTAGTACTAAGCCTTCCCTACATTTTGTAATTTATTGAAAGGTAGTTATTACTTTTATTATTTTTATAATCTAAATAAAACGAAATTTTTTTATTTTGAGAATGTAAAATTTTTAAATTATTTCGTTTAACTGTTTTTATTGCATCAATAACATTATATATATGAAAAAGCACATATCCAGCAGCTAAAGAAATTGCTATTGTCTTTTGTTTAGTAGAGATATCTTTTTTTGGCTTAATATTTATTTGAAATCCAATATCCTTATTAGAACTAAAATTAATATCTGCAACTGTAAGTATTGCAGAGATATAAAGTGTATAATCAATACACCAGAATACTGCTCCTTTAAAATATTCACCAGCATAAATTTGTCCAAGTCCAGCCATATACCAAGAAAGAACACCAGCAAGAAATGGGTCCTGCCTTTTTATCACATCTGATTTAATTTCTGATGATAATATTAAAAATAGCAAAATTAATATAATTATATATCTTAATTTCATAATTATTCGCCCTCCTCCAAAATTTTAGATAATACATCTATTGCTTTTTCTTCATCTTCACCATCAACAACTAAAAGAAGTCTTGAATTAAATGAAGCTGCAAGCGTAAGCACACTCATAATACTTTTACCATTTACTTCAATTCCATCTTTTATAAGTTTTATATCTGACTTAAATTTATGAGAAGCCTGAACAAAATTAGAAGCTGGTCTAGCATGAAGTCCTGTCTTGTGTTTTATTACAACTTCTCGCTGTTTCATTTATTATCACCCTCTTTCATTTGAAACTTATATAAACAAATATCATTATAATCATATAAATTATATAAGTAACAATTGGTATAAACTTTTTATCTATATAGTTATAAAAAAAGATAAATAAAATTATAATAACAATCATATAGAAATTATTTAAACTTGTAGAATAGATATTTGAGATTTTAGGTATAATTTTATATTTATTAACAATTATAAGATATAACAAGCTACCCCATAATAAAAGTGAAATCTGTTTTAGTTTATGTATAATATTTTGCAAATTCATCTTGGCAAGTTTAAATGTTACATTTATTCCATATTTATATCCAGCTATAATACCATAGAATCTAAAAAATAGATTTAAAATAAGGTTATAGGCAACCAGAAAAATTATCCAAGCCCAAATTTGATTTAACAATATTAAGCCAGCGGAAATTAACACAAAAAAAGGTCTCATTATACCCCACACAAATGCATCACCCAGCGCTGCAAGAGGACTCATAATATCAAATTTAAATCTATTCAATTTCTCTTCTTCATTTCTTTCTATTAAATTTAAAGCTACACCAAATACGAATGAAACAAAATATGGATTTGTATTAAAATATTCAAAATTTTTTAAAAGACTTTGGATTACTGATTTCTTTTTAATTCTAAATTTTTTTATTATAGGATAGAGAACATACATAAAACCAAAATTTTGAAAATTTCTCGTATTCAATAGATTTTGATACAAGAAACTTCTAAAGTAAACTGTTAAAAAGTCTTTATAATTAATTTTAATTTTCATATTTTTAACTTCGCTGTTATAACATTCCAGGCGAAAATAATTGTTATAAATAACACTACAGTAATAATAAAAACTATTTCAGAATTTAATATAAATAAATTCAATATAGCAGCGCTTAAAAAGCCAAGAGCTATAAACCATAATTTATAAGGGACATCATATATATTCAAGAAATAAACAAGTGAGAAGATTGGTAGATATTTAAAAATAAATTTTAATATATTTTTTGTTACAAAATTATTAACAATAAACTCTGAGATATAATTTATAATAAATATACCGAAAAATATACTTATGAAACATAATAGCATAAATGCAAATACAGAAACAATTAAACTTATCCAATTGAAGGTAGCGAAATGTATTTTTCCATTCTTAACTTTATTAATAAATTTTTCCACGAGTGAATTATCAAATACCCAAAGCATACGAGAGACTCTTTTAGAGATATGACCAACTGATAGTCCGTAAAGTAGTATTATTGGGAATATATATTCAATTTCATGCATATAAAAATAATTTGAAATATAAATAATAATACCAGTTATAACAGCTCCACTGGGTGCAATAAAATTTCCAACTGGTAAAAGATTTACAATAAACATTTCTATTATTGTGCCGACATAAAGTCCAAGAAAAATATTATTGAAGATAAGCCCAAATATTACTCCTGAAATTATTGGTCTTGAGATAGTAAAGCTGCCAAGATTTCGCTCATCTAAATTTACAAGTGAAATCAAAAAACTAAATTTTAAAATCTCATAAAATTCCATTTTTATTATTATGGGTATTTAAAATTTTAATAACATTATAAGCCTCATCAGAGGGCAATGCTCTTCCTTCAAGTTGGACACCCATCTTAGCAAGTTCTATAAGGTATCGCCTATCATTCTCATCAACAGCTAAATTAGATGTGAGCTGAACTCGTCCTTCTTTATAATGGAGACCTCCTACATTTATTGTACTAAATCTGCACCCCATCTTCACAAGTCTATATGCATCCTTTGGTGACTCAACTAACAATATTGTTTGATAATTTTTCCATCTCCCCTGTTTTATCATCTCTGCTGCGTTCTTTATAGTTAAAAACTCTAAATGAATATCAGATGGAACAGCAAGCTTAATAACTTGAATTTTATATTTGTCTTTTACAAGCTTATCATTCGCTACTATAATATTATTAAGATTTAATACTTTTACCCAGCCTGTAATTACTTGGCCATGAATCAATCTGTCATCTATTCTTACTATAAAATTTGAACCCATTTTCTATATCTTATACCCATCCGCTTTTTCGTTTATATCTATCATTGCACTTGAAATCTTTTCTTTTATTTTATTAATCAATTCAGAAAAGGATAAATAGTCTTTATTTGTAACAGTTTCAAGTAAAATTGGTAAATTTATTCCACTGAAAATTCTAATGTTTTTTCTATTTAAATATTTGTAACAAACATTCAGACAGCTTCCTCCACATATATCAATAAAGATAATTATATTATTTTTTTTATGCCTTGTTACAAATTCTCCCAAATTTTTTTCAAGATATGAAAGATTTTTCTCTTTAGGAAAATTTATATAAAATACATCAGATAGCTTCCCCACAATAAGTTCTACTGTTTCTACAAGTGCTTGAGCTAGAAAACCATGTGATATAATTAATATTATAGTTTTATTTGTTTTCATTTTCTTCTTTTTCTTTGGCTAAAAAGTTTTTTTTCCAATTCAAAAGGAGCAACAATTCCCATTTTCTTTAATCTTTCATTTTTTACAGCAGTTTCAATAATTACAGGAATATTTCTCCCAGACTTTACAGGAATTACTAATAAAGGCACTTCGATACCAAGTATATTGTAATATTTCTTTTCTAACCCAATTCTATCATATTCCTTGTTAGGGTTCCACTCTTCAAGCATAACAACCATATCAATTATTTTTCTTTCTCTAACAGAACCTGAACCAAAGATACTTTTTATATCAATAATTCCCAATCCTCTTATTTCCATATAATGCTGAGTAGGTCCTATTCCTGAACCTGAAAGTATAGACCCTTCATATTTTTTCACAAGCACTACATCATCTGCTATAAGTCTATGTCCTTTAGATATTAACTCAAGAGCACATTCACTTTTTCCAACACCACTTTTTCCAAGGATCAGTACCCCCATTCCTAATATCTCAATAAGGACACCGTGAAAAATTTTATATGGAGAAAGATATTCCAAAAGTAGATGTGTAAGTGATTCTATAAGTTCTCCTGTTGGTAAACTACAAACAAGCAATGGAATGCTATTTTTATCTGCAATATTACACAACCTTTTATCAGGATTCTGATTATACGAAAATATACAACACGGAATCTTATAAGAAAAAAACTTAGTAAAAATTTCATTCTTTTTTGATTTAAAAATTTCTTTAATATAACCACTTTCTCCGCGTCCAAATATTTGAATTCTATCATATGCAAAATCTTTAAAATATCCTGAAAGTGTTAAGCCTGGTCTATTTATTAAAGTACTTGATACACGATTAGACAATCCACTTTTACCTCCTTTTACCTTCAACTTAAGGTTATAATCTCTATTCCCAATCTCTATAATCTCTTTAACTGTAATTTCTTTTTTTTCCATACTTTCCATAATTATATTATATATCTTCCTATTTTATTTTTTCCTGCCCAAAACATAATAGTAACTCTATTACTTCTTTTATCTCTAAAAATCATAAATTTATTCTTTTCTTTTAAATTTTCAACAACTTCTTTTTCATTCATTATTTGAAGGTCAAGTTTTTCTTTCTGTTTAATTTTTATTTTATTAGCTTTATACTCAATATACCACTTTTCAAATGGCAACTTATATAGTCCCAAAAAAAACTTAATTTTTGAAACAGGCTTTAACAGAACTAAATCCCTATTTTCTTTATACATAATATTTGCCTTGTCAGTTTTGGCATTGACAAATACTATAAAATTCTTCTTTAAATATTTCATTTGAAGGAACGACTCTTCAGGTGACATAGGCTTAAGCTCGTCAATTTTATAATCAACAATTTGGATACGCTCTTTACCATATATAACTGTTCGTTTTTTTCGCATCTTCCATTTTTTATCTTTTTGTTTATCTTTAAATTTCTTGATACTTAGATCAGCTGAATGGACAACATTCTCTACAGCTGAATAAATATCCCCCGCTGATTTTTTAAAATAAAATTTTCCATTATCCCCCTGCATAGTAATTTCTGCAAATATTTTCCTTTTCTCTCTTGTTAAAATTACATTACAATCTATTGGTTGTTCAAAATCTTTTAAAACTTTCTGAACTTTTTTATTAATAAAATCTCTTACATTAGTTGTAATTTTAATATCTTTTCCTGTTATATTTATCTGCATATTTATCTCCTCCTATTGTTAAAATCATTTTTCTCGTCTTAAATTTGATGGTAAGATTTTTAATTTCTTACGATATTTAGTAACTGTTCTTCTGGAGATGACTATTCCTTTTTTCTTTAGTATGTCTGCTATCTGCTCATCTGAATATGGTTTCTGTTTATCTTCTGCTGCAACAATATTTTTTATCATATCCATCACTTTCTTAGATGAGACATCTTCTTTATCTTCTGTGGTTTTAAGAGATGAAGAGAAGAAATATTTTAATTCATAGACTCCCCAAGGTGTCTGAATATATTTATTTGAAGTAACTCTACTAACAGTAGATTCATGAACACCTATTCTATCAGCAATATCCTTTAATATAAGTGGTTTAATTTCTTGTGGTCCTTTTTCAAAAAACTCATATTGCATCGCAAGTATAGCTTCTGTTACTTTATAAATTGTGGTGCGTCTTTGTTCAATACTTTTCAAAAACCATACTGCTTGAATAAATTTCTCTCTCAAGTATTTTTTTATCTTGTTACTCACATTTTTACTTTTAAGCATTGCTTTATACCTTTGATTGATTCTTAATTTAGGGATCCATTCATCATTAAGAATAATTATATATTTTCCTTGAACTTTTTCAACCATAACATCAGGCACAACATATTCAGTTTTTCTGGAATCATATTCTTCACCTGGATACGGATTGAGTTTTTTTATAATTTTTA
>Ga0164318_10007481_pt1 | contig 10582 bp, 10 predicted proteins | sample GuaBasSedimGuay9_FD_113734 | JGI IMG/M metagenome (GOLD analysis project Ga0164318, IMG submission 113734) | Subseafloor sediment microbial communities from Guaymas Basin, Gulf of California, Mexico - Guay9, Core 4571-4, 0-3 cm | ecosystem: Environmental > Aquatic > Marine > Hydrothermal vents...
ATGAGACGATCATCGGCTGTCAAATAAGGTTCACATTCTGCTCCGTTGATGATGATCGTATCGATTGGGTTGTCAGGAGGCGGTGAAAGCTTGACATGGGTCGGGAACGCTGCCCCTCCCATCCCAACGATACCAGCCTCTTTGACGGCTTCGACGATTTCCTTCGGGTCTGTGTTCAGATAATCTTCACGCTCAATCAGTTCTACCCACCTATCCTCACCGTCAACCTCAATAACGACGGTCGGAACGTTTTTGCCAAGCACTGGATGCGGATGGTCAAGTATAGCTTTGACTTTTCCAGATGTGGGCGAATGGACATTGGCGGATATGAAGGCAGCAATTTCGCCGATCTTCTGACCCCCGATAACCTCATCGCCTCTTTTCACAAGTGGTTTGGCCGGTGCCCCGGTGTGTTGACTTAAAGGAACATAGAGGATTTCAGGGAGTGGAAGTTTTTCTATGGCTCTATCCGCCGTCAATTTATTGTAAGGTGGATGAACACCTCCTTTGAAGGTCAATCTGGCCATTTATATTCGCTCCTTTTGGCTCAGTTTTTGATGGACACGAATATTATAGCATCGCACAATCCCGTTGCAACTCTAAGTCCAAATAATTACGATTTATCGAATTAGGCACATCTGTAAATATTCACCCATGAATAAATTGTGCTCATTTTTGTCCTATGTGATGTCGAACCTTTGTGTTTGGCTTTATTCTTTTAATTGCTATGGAACTGAGAAGTAGATTGTTTGCTGGAATTATGGCTGGTGGAAAAGGAGAGCGGTTATGGCCGCTCTCGAGAAAAAATCGACCAAAACAGCTCCTGAAGCTCTTCTCCGACAAGACGCTTATCGAGGAGACGGTCGGCCGAATCGAACCACTTATTCCGAAAGATCGAATGGTGGTCATTACAACTTCGGAACTTAAGCCTCAAATGACTGAAATTCTGCCAGATATAACTTTGCTCTTTGAACCCGAAGGAAAGAACACCGCTCCAGCATGTGCTTTTGCGGCATCATATCTGAAAAGGCAGGGGTTCGATGACGCAGTTTTGTTCATGTTACCAGCAGACCATGTCATCCAAAACGGACAATTGCTTCGTGAAACCCTCCTGTTCGCAGCCGGACTGGCCGATCAAACGAAAAAACTTGTAACCTTCGGCATAACGCCTTCGCGTCCCGAAACCGGCTACGGATACATAGAATTTGGCGATCCAATCGCAGAATCGGATGGGTTCAGAGCGTTCGATGTCGTTAAGTTCCACGAAAAGCCCGACCTTGAAAGGGCAAAGGCCTATATCGAGAGCGGCCGATTCCTTTGGAACTCCGGGATGTTCGTCTGGCGTGTCGATGTCTTTCTCGATTCCTTGAGGCGGCACATGCCCGAACTGTTCGATCTGACCGAAAAATACGATGTCCGTGACCCCGATGAGTTGCAATTGTTTTACAAAGACGCACCGAAAACATCCATCGATTACGGACTTATGGAAAAAGCCGAGAACATAGCCGTTGTGGAAGCCCGTTTCGACTGGGAGGACATCGGCTCCTTTGCGGCTTTGGACAGGATAATAACCCCGGATGCGAACAGAAATGTCCTCAAAGGAGAGGTGATCGCCGTTGAATCGGAAGACAATGTCTTTGTGTCGGAAGGCGGATTGATAGCGGCACTCGGCGTCTCCGAACTCATCGTTGTCCACACGAAAGATGTAACTCTTGTGATACCAAGGAAATACGCACAAAGAGTCAAGGAACTGCTCGCAAAGGTCAGAGAAAAGGGTAAGTTGGAATACACATGAAAATCTGAGGAGGTTGGACTGTCATGAAAATCTTCCTGATCTTTGGACTTATGGGTTCGCTTTTGAACATAATTGCGGGCGATTCAGTGGATGTCAGAGTCGTTAAGTGCATCGAAGTTCAACAAAAATATTACAAGATTTTGAAAGGCAAGCCATTTGAAGTCAAAGTCGAAGGCCCTACCACCGTGAGATTCTACACCCGTTTGGTCATGCCAAAGGGCTTAAAACACGGGACTTACAAGTTAATACTCGAGGAGGACGAGGCGCGTGAGAAGGTCATTGTGAAAGAGACAGAAGTCTCCAAGAGTTCCAGAGTTGACGGCCAAAGGGTTGGCAAATGGCGCTCATTTGTGGTGGATGTCCCAGCAGGTGTCCACACTTACAAAATACATCTCTTTGAAGCAGACGGAGATGCAGTCCTGATAAGGCCTGTCATTATAAGCGAAAGTGAGTGGCAAGAGGTGGCACCGAAGGGCGGCCTAACACCTTTAACCCTTGTCGATGGGGACCAGGAAACACGGTTCTGGCTTATTGAAGTGGGCAAGCCTGTCGAATTTGAGTTCGACGGCAATGTCCACGCAAAGTTGATCATCAGGTTGAACTTCGAGGTGAACATGCCCGAACCGCAGAGCTTTTCGGTCGTAATATCCGAAAACGACAGGATCGTGCGGGACAAAACCTTCAGGGCAAGGAAATCGAAGACGAGCTATTACAAAGAGAAGGGCGATGTGATCCCTTCGGTTCAAAAGGCTCTGAACTTTAGTCTCGGTAAAGGCCACCATGTCGTGAAAGTCGAGATATTGAGCGGCGTCGCCAAGTCCGCAGCAATCAGGTTGATCGTGTCAAAGCCCAAAGTGGAGGGGTAAATGTTGGCATTACTTGCACTTCTGCTCGTATCCCAGTCATTTTGGCCTATACATGTCTCCAAGAACATCAGTGCAAGTTTCGCAATTTCATATACTTATGACTCAAACCCATTCCTTTATTCCGATGGCCAGATCAAGGAGTTTTTGGATGGCAGCACTTCAAAAAAGTTCATGAATGTCAAAACGATAGACGATCTGACGGTGAAAACGGATCTCCGAATAAACTTCTCAATCGGGGATAGGACGCTGTCGGTGGAACACAGACTTAGGCATTTTTTGCGAAACCGCAGAAAGGACTATCAAATCATCGGTTTAAAGTTCAGATTCAATGACAGGATGACTCTGCGCTTCAAGCACATCCCGGACTTTTACATAAGGGCGTATCGGGATCGGGACGAAGATGGCTCTCCGTATAAGGAATTCACTTACCAGTTGAATAGCTTTTCTATCCGCCTCAGACCCAACGAGTTCCTTGCAACGAATTTGAAACTTTCCTTCTACGATTATCCCGTCGGATTCAACGAATACGATTCTAAGGATTTTGAATTGGCGGTTCTCCTGAACTTCACAAACTTCAAAACGGGTTATGTCTTCGACCTCAGCAAGGCAAAAGGCGTTGGGGACGAATGGATTGCAGACCCTTCATTCGTGGAACACACCGTTCTATCGGAAGCTAAACTCACCAAAGGCAGTTCGACATATCGATTCGAGATGTCTCTAAGCCGAAGAATCTTCCTCAGTCGAAAAGACGCCCAGCTTGATCCGCTGCATGTGGGCAGAAAAGATTGGATTATGAAAAGCTCTTTGGAGATGCAACGCAGGCTTAACAAAAGGGTAACACTCACAACACAAATGAGTTACAGTCTAAGAAATGTCCAGTCGGATTTCAAAGACGATATTGACGAAGTCAAAGACTACAAAAGATTGAAGCTTTCGATTGGCTTCAGGTTCAGGCTTTGAAGGCAAGTATTGGGACAGAAGCGGCAATTCCCTCCATCCTAAAAATTTTCAACCTCGTGTGGTCTAATTAGGAACATGGCCACTCCTTTGTGAATCAAGGTCTTTCAGCTTCAAATCGGCTCCATGTCCGAAAAAAGTGGATCAGCCGAATGTTTTGGCAAGTTGAGGGCAGCTTCTAATCCATGATCAAAGCGAGGCCTATTCCAAGAATAGCGCCGACAAGGACTTCGACCGGCGTGTGGCCTAAAAGTTCGGCGAGCCGTTTTGTCCCGACTTTGTGCTCTATCTTCAGCTCATCGATGATCTTGTTGATGACAGCCGCCTGTTTGCCAGCCGCCCGTCTAACGCCGGCGGCATCATACATAACTATGAGGCTGAAGAACATAGTGACAGCAAAGAGCGAGGAATCGAAGCCCTCATGGCGCCCGACAAGTGTGGAAAGCGCCATGACCGACGCCGTGTGTGAACTCGGCATCCCACCGGTTCGGAAAAGCACACGGAAATCCCACTTCCGTTTCTTCAGAATATGCCAAACAAATTTGATGACTTGGACGAGGATCATAACAAGGATCACTTTCCACAGAATGGGATTGTGAAGCAGGTCATTCATCAATAAGTCCTTTCGACTATGAAGTTTGCGAGTTCAACGATAGGCCATGCATCCTCACCGAAGAGCGAACGAGCGATGCCGATGGCCTCATCGACCAACCGTCTTGCATCAGAACGGGCTTTTGCCACCCCATAAAGTGCTGTGTATGTGCATTTTCCACGCTCCCTGTCCTTGTGGACTTTCTTGCCGACCGTCGCCTCGTCTCCGATCTCGTCGAGGATGTCGTCCGCTATCTGAAAGGCCAGGCCTATGTTCTCGCCGATTTTCCTGTAAGGTTCTACAACTGAAAGATTTCTTGATGCTATACCGCCGATTACAAGTGCGGCACGAATGAATCTGCCTGTCTTGCGCGTGTGGATGTAACGGACAAGCTCTTCGGTCGGCTTTTTGCCTTCCGATTGGAGATCGACTGCTTGACCGCCCATGACCCCGTCTATGCCGATGGCATCGATAAGTTCGTTCATCATCTCGATTTTCACATCTGGCGGCTGAGTTCCCTGCAAAAATAAGCGAATGGCCTCGACGAGCAGCGTATCACCTGCAAGGATGGCGATTCCTTCGCCGAAAACCTTGTGATTGCTGAGCTTTCCGCGACGATAGTCATCGTCATCCATGGCAGGAAGGTCATCGTGGATCAATGTGAAGGTGTGGATGAGTTCTAAAGCGGCCGCCTGCGGCAGCACCTCATTCTCAACATCCTGACCTCCAGCAAGTTCGTAGCCCATGATCGCAAGTATAGGTCTTAACCTTTTGCCACCAGCAAAAAGCGAATATCGCATTGCATCCCTCAAAATTCGGGGGCCAGGCCCGTCTTTGGGCAAAAACTCATCAATTTTGCGTTCCACAAGTCTTTGTCTCGACTTCCAGTATGCCCAAAAATCCTTTTCGCCATTCATCGGCGGATAGGATAAGAGCGAACAACGAGATGTGTCAATTTGGCAAGGTTCTGTTTCCGTATTTGAAAGGTAACCTTTTGATTCCGACCCTGTTAAAAGCCACAACGAAAAAGGCCGTTGAGATGCATTAAAATTTCAGGCCGAAATTGTGGAGGTCCTCAAAAGTGAGCGAACTTAAAGCTGAAGGACTTGTAAAAATCTATGGAAAAAGGAAAGTTGTGGATGGCGTCAGTTTAAATGTCCGCACAGGTGAGGTCGTCGGCCTGCTCGGACCGAACGGTGCGGGTAAAACAACCACTTTTTACATGATAATGGGCGCAATCAAACCCAATGAAGGACGCATTTTTTTCGACGATAAAGAGATAACCCACTTGCCCATGTTCAAGAGGGCGAGGTTGGGGATCAGCTATTTGCCGCAGGAACCGTCAATTTTTAGAAAACTCAGCGTCTTCGACAATGTTTACAGTGTCCTTGAAATGAGGGGGTTGGGCGGCCGTGAAGGACGCAAGGAAGCTGAGAAAGTCTTGAAACTCATGAATGTTTGGCATCTCAGGAAAAGCAAAGGGTATATGCTGTCCGGTGGCGAAAGGAGAAGGGTGGAGATTGCAAGAGCACTTGTCTTGAGACCGAAATTTTTGTTGCTCGACGAACCGTTCACAGGGATAGACCCGAAAACTCGGCAGGAGATTCAGGACATCGTGGTCAACTTAAAAGACATGGGGATAGGCGTTTTGATCACAGATCACAATGTCAGAGAGACATTGGAGATTACCGATAGAGCCTATATAATTTACGAAGGCAAGATATTACTGGCAGGGACATCGGAAATGCTTGTGAATGATCCAAAAGCAAGAGAGGTCTATTTGGGAGAGAGGTTTAGACTATGAGCAGCTTGGGACGAATCGGAACCGGGACTTATCTCGATGTGAAGACGACAATCCAACCCACTATGCTCCAAGTGCTTTCAGCAAAACTAACCTCTATGACTGTCCTCGAATTGAAACAGCACATCGTCCATGAAATAGAGGAAAATGTGTTTTTGGATGTTAAGTCGTGGGAATACGCCGAGATCGAAATAAAAAACATACAGTCGAAAGAGGACGAATCGGTCATCCCAGAGGACAAGGCGCTGGATCTGTTGCCGTTCTTTCCTCCTTCAGGATACGAGGATGACGAGGACGAGACCGAACCGGAGGCTCCACCGACTGGATTTTGGGACAGGCTTGAGATCCAACTATTTTCAAACTTCAAAAAGGGCACCTTAGAGTTCCGAATCGCCCAAAAGATCATCGATTCGCTCGATGGCTCAGGGACTCTGAGCGGCACATCTGTCGAGTCAATCGCAGAATCTCTCGGCGTTCAAGTCCAAAAAGTCGAACAAATTCGGCGATTTATACTTTACAAATTTGACCCTGTCGGTATAGCTGCAAAGGACTTGAGAGAGCTTTACTTAGCCCAACTTGAACATAGGAACTTGAAGGATACCCTGCTTTATCGTGTGTTGAAAGACGAAAGGCTTTGGTCAAGGGTCAAAAGGTTAGGCCTGAGAAGGGTTTTGATGGAAGCAGCCCGTTCCGAAAGGGAAGTTGAGGAGAATTTGAAGATCTCAACATCGCTATACTCCAATCCAGCAAGGATTTACGAATCACACGCCGACTACATCAACCCGGAGGTGATCTTTAAAGAGGTCGAAGGCAACATTATCGTCGAATTGGCCAGAGGCATATACCCACACATCTATTTGAACCAAAGATATTTGCAACTCCTGCACAACCCTGAAGTATCGCAGGATGTCAAGTCGTTTTTGAAGAAGCAACTTGTCAGAGCACAAGTTTTTCTCCAAGCTATGGAGCAAAGACGGAAAAACATCCTCAAAGTCGCCGAATTCATTGCTCACAAGCAAAAGGATTTTCTGCTTGGAAAAACCAAATATCTCGAGCCTATCACACAAAAAGATGCCGCTGAAATGCTCGATATGACCGTTTCCACTTTTAACCGCGTTGTCAACGGGAAATATGCGGATACGCCGGTCGGAGTTTTTGAACTGAAATTCTTTTTCTCCAGAGGGATTTCCCTTTCAGATGGCAGCAAGAAGGTAACTGTAAGCGAAATTAAGAGTTACATCAGAGAAATCATCGAAAACGAGGAGCCAGCGTCCCCATTGACCGATTCGCAGATAGCGGAAATTTTGAGAGATGAATACGGCATAGACATAGCTCGAAGGACGGTAGCAAAATATCGGATCGAATTGGGAATCCCAAGAGCCAATATCAGAAGGCGTCAAAAGCTATCCGTTTGATTTCCAAAAATTTGTTCGCCCTAAAAACAACCCAAACATTTGCCAAGCTTGGAGGATGTCATGTCATTCAAAAAACCGAGATACCCAGCTAAAAGAGCACGGGTAGGGGTCTTCGTCGATGTCCAAAACATGTTTTATTCAGCAAAAGAGTATTACGATGGCAAGGTAGATTTTGAAAAAATTTTGGAGAACGCTGTTCGCGGTCGGTCGCTTATAACCGCGATAGCATATCTTGTTTGCGTCGAAGATGTTGATCAGTCAGCATTTATCTCTGTCCTTGAGAGGATCGGATTCACCGTCAGGACTAAGTATTTGAAACGGCGTTCAGACGGCTCAGGACGCGGCGATTGGGATATGGGGATCGCAATCGATGCGCTTCTCCGTGCTCCAAAACTCGATGTCGTCGTCATTGTCTCAGGAGACGGGGATTTTGTCGAGTTGGTTCATGCACTTAAAGCTATGGGGGTTACAGTGGAAGTCATGTCGTTTCCACAGAACACTTCGGAAGAACTTAAGCGTGCGGCGGATAGGTATCTGCCCATAGACGAAGATTTTATTAGACAGGCACATAAATTGGAAAACGAGGAGGTTATGACCCCTGACGCTCTTGAGACTCTATAACTTTTTTTCAAATCTGTTGCCGCTGGTCGCCAACATCAAAGTGCCGCAGTTGGCCTTTAACAAAGGACTGTGGTTTCATGCGGCATCCGTCGGAGAGGTCAATGCATCATTGCCTCTGATCCAATTTTTCCACAACAGATTTCCTGACATCCCAATACTTTACACGGTCATGACGAAAACCGGCCAAAACCGTGCGAGAACGCTCCTCAAGTTTAAATGCAACACTCAGGTCATTCCCTTCCCTATGGATCATCCCCCTTCGCTGAAGCAGATCTACAAAAATTTCGATCCGTTTGCGCTCATAGTCATAGAGACCGAATTGTGGCCGAATTTAACGCTACTGTCGCAAAGATTTGGAGTTAAAAGTTATTTGGTGAACGCACGGCTCTCACAAAAGACCTTGCCACGATACCTGCTGATCAAACGGATCATGTCGAAAGTCGTGAACTCTTTCGATTTGATATTTGCACGCTATGAGGAGGACAAGGAGAAATTCCTGATGTTGGGTGCGAAACCCGAGAAAATTTTGACAGTTGGGAGCTTGAAATACGACATCCAGCTTTCGAGCATAGCGTCCAGCAAGAGATTGAAACGGAGCGACTTAGGTTATAAAGACAGCGATTTCATAGTGGTGTTCGGGAGCATTCGCTCGAAGGAAGAAGATGAAATAGTCGAAGCCATAAAAAAGCTGGATTTGCATAGACATCCGGACATAAAGGTTATCGTCGCACCGAGACACCTCGACCGTGCGCCCCATTTCGCATCCAAACTGAGGGACGCTGGGATAAAATTCGTCTTTAGGACTCAAGGATTTAATCCAAACGGACGCATATTGATCCTCGACACAATCGGCGAGCTCGTTGCGTTCTATCGGATTGCCGATGTGGCCTTTGTCGGCGGCTCACTTGCGAACTACGGAGGCCACAACATCCTTGAGCCTGCAAGCTGTGGTGTCCCTGTGATTTTCGGTCCATTCGTCTGGAATGTCAGACACGAGGCAAAAGGACTCCTTCTTTGCAAGGGCGGGTTCCTTGTAAAAAATGCGGATGAGCTGGCATCGCTGATCCTAAGATTGAGGGACGACATCTCCACGCTCATAGAGGCCGGGATAAATGCAGAAAAATTCACGCGAGAAAAGGCCGGAGTTGCCAAAAAGATCGGCCAAATCATTGCCAAAAGAGTGGGGCTGAGACCCAAAATTGGGTTCAGAATAAAGCCGAGAGATTGACAAAAACATGATTTTGGACGACAAGTTTTGAGCAAACGGTGTGATTGAAAGAGAAATATGGGGAGGTTCAAATATGGCGGCTTATGGATTTTATGAAATAGGTAAGGAATTTTATCTTTTGCGCAGTGGCGAACCGGAGTTCCACAGGAACATCTATTTCAAAAGGTTTGTCGGACCCGACGGACGCACTGTCAACATGATTATGGATCCCGGAACCAAACTCGACCTGAACGAGATAGTCAAAGTCTCCAAACAACTTTTCGGCGGCATCGCAAACATCGACATAATTTTTGTCAGCCATCAAGACCCCGATTTGACATCCAATCTCGACGCCATCATGTCGGCTGCACCTCGTTCATTGGTGCTGGCCTCGATGGATACATGGCGTTTGATCAGGATGTATGGGCTACCAGAGCGGAGATTTAAGGCCATAGAGGATTTTAGGACGGATACGCTTAGGATCAAAAAGACCGGACATACTGTCAAATTCATTCCGGCTCACTATTGCCACTTTCGAGGAGCTATGATGTTTTACGATTTTGAAAGCAGAGTGTTGTTCACAGGGGACTTTCTCGGTGGCACAAACACCAGAACCGGGGAAGGCATATTCGCTACAGAGGAGTCATGGGACGGTATCGCATTGTTCCATCAGATTTATATGCCGACCAAAAGTGTGGTTCGAGAGACCATCGACCGCATAGGGCTTCTCGACCCGTTTCCAGAAGTTATTGCGCCGCAACATGGTGATGTCATCAAGGGTAAACTGATCTTCGAGTTCCTGAACAGGTTGATGGATCTGGATGTGGGGATTGATCTGCTCGAAAAGGCCAAACCGGAAAAAGAGGTTGTCATCCTTGCTATCAACGATTTTCTGGAAAAACTCAAAGCTTTTTCGACTTCGATCTATCAACTGATACTGAACGATATGAGGAAACCGGGACAGTTCACAACGACTTTTGTGGTGTCAGGGGATATGGTTACCGATTTGAAAATCGACATAAATGACGCACTTAGACTAATTTGGAACCTGATCGAGCGTTACACAAGTGCAAACCCTACGGATGCGGGGCGGGTTAAAGGATTGCTGATTCAGGTCTTGAACGAATACAAAATAAAACTGCCTTTCCGGCTCAAGCCCGAAGAATCCAAACCTTTCAAGGAAATCTTGTCGGATATGTGATCAAAAGATCCGATGGATCAAGATATTGTGGAGGCAGGACTCAAACTTTGACCCTTTTGATGTGTGCGCCGAGAAGCGTGAGCTTCTCCTCAAACCGCTCATATCCTCTGTCGAGATGGTAAATGTG
>Ga0164318_10007482_pt1 | contig 10582 bp, 10 predicted proteins | sample GuaBasSedimGuay9_FD_113734 | JGI IMG/M metagenome (GOLD analysis project Ga0164318, IMG submission 113734) | Subseafloor sediment microbial communities from Guaymas Basin, Gulf of California, Mexico - Guay9, Core 4571-4, 0-3 cm | ecosystem: Environmental > Aquatic > Marine > Hydrothermal vents...
ATGAAATGAGAAAATTAGCGCTATTTATTAGGAACAGGATAATAAGTGATGGCGATGAAAAATTTTGTGTTCAAACTGGCTTTATCTGTGACAATGGTCTTGGGGATACTATGTATCTCGCCGTCCCAAACCGTCACCGGAGCATCTAGCGAGTCCCCATCCCTGGAAAATCCAAAGCTGACCCCTGAAAACGAAGAATGGGGATCCGTTTTCGTTTATGAAGTCACCTACAGGGATGCGGAAAACAATATGCCGGCGATGGGTTACCCGAAAGTCTACATCGATGGAAATCCAAAGACCATGGAAAAAAAGGACCAAACCGACAACGACGCCACCGATGGTGTGATATACCGATTTTACTGGGCCACGACGACTTCGGACGTGGGATCGCACAGTTTTTACTTTTACGTGGAAACTCTGACTGGAGAAAATGTAAGAGCTCCAGAAAACGGTGCCTATCAGGGGCCCACGGTGAAAAAGGCGTATACCTCACTGAGCGGCGCGATGCAGATTTTGGAGCTACAGGAAAAGAAGACCGCAATCTTCAGCGGATATTTGACTACAAGCGAAAATTCAGGCATCGAAGGAGAAAATATAGTTTTGGTTCAAGTCCTCTCGGACGAGAACGTTGCTGTCGGATCTGCGATCACGGACGAAAACGGGTATTACACCATGACGCTAGAGCCCCCAAATGGAAGAATACTGGTGTACCGGACTCAGTTTTTCGGAGACAATTACCATGAACCGGCCGAATCTGAGGACATGTATGGGAACACCCTCGACAAAAGCACGGGTTTCGGTATTTACTCCATTTTTCTTTTGGCGATGGTTGGGGGCATCATTTTTCTGCTGAGCAGGGGGATCCCGAGCTCCCACAGCCTGATGCCCATGGGTATAGGGTTTCTTTCCGGATTACTACTGGTATTCTTGGGAGCCGGAACTTTAGGTGTCCTAGCAGCTGGGGTCATAACAGGTTATCTGCTCTCCAGGAAAACCCAAGAGTGGAGCAAACACCTGAGGGTCGGGCTTATCACAGGACTGCTTTTCCTGCTGATAGGGCTCATCGAGGTGTATTACATATTCTGGTCCCCGGAGCTCTTTTACCCGCTGTACTCGATAACTCAGGAAGAACTACTCGGGATTCTCTTCACCGGAACCTTCATGTCCCTCCTGAACTACGGACTGCTCGTCGGAGGAGGAGCCGTCTTAGGAGGGATGTTACACAAATTCTTAAAGCCAGGAGGACAGAAACCTTCTAATGATAGCGGGGAAGCTACCTGCAGCGGGGTAGAGCAAGAGTAGTACATTACTCTGCCCCCACGGCAGCATGGAGTGCCCGCCGGGCTCATAAGGTGTCAAGCCACGAGTTTGGCGCTCCTGCGAGACCCGGAGACGTCCACGCATCGGCGCGGACGCTGGAAGTCGGTGGTTCAAGAGAAAGTGGCGCAAGCCTCTTTCGGAAGTTCCACCCCCCGCTATCACCAAGTTCTTATTGACATGCCCGTAGGATGAATAAACGGAGGGATCAAATTGATGATATTTCTCGAGCTCATCCTGATAACCCTTGTCTTGGGGCCCGCAGGTGGAGTAGCTTTCGCGTTTACCCAGGGACTTTCCACACTTGAAACTGCGGTAGCTGTCACCGCTATTCACCTGATCCTCGTTCCGGTGTGGTTCTGGTTCTTTGAACTGCTTGGATACACCGTGAGATATGAAAGCCACCTTACCAAGCGGATCATGAACCGTTACGGGAAGAGATCCGAAAAACTCCGAGATATCGCCAAGAACAAAATACGCGAGTTTGAACAGCGTGTGGGACAGTGGGGCTTCGGCGCAGGAGTGGTCGGGTTCACGTTTCTCTTTGGGGTATCCTGGGCCGCGCTGGCAGCGTTTTTATTGGACATAAAGAAGAAGACGATGATGATATCCGTCGCAGTGGGTGCGGTGGCCTCTAGCCTGTTCTGGGTTCTCGTCTTCACCTTATCCACAGGACTAGTACCTAGTCCGTGGATAATTTATCTCATCGGAACGATCATGACGTTTGGGATCATCGGACACAAAAAACTCCACGAACGCAAATTACTGGAAGAGATGACCAAAACGTTGAAAAAGTTCGGAATCAGCGAGAAAACCATTTCCTTCAAGGCCAAGAAAAGATGAATATATTTTGAGACCCTGGAGCCGAAGATTTTATGAGCGCCACCTTGGTACCCGCTAGGTCCCATACCGGGTCACCGTAGCAATATTGCTGGCTTTCCAGCAGGGGAAACGCGTCGGACCCATCGGAATTCATCATCCACACGTCTGGGGCTCTCCCACTTGACTGCCGCATGAACAAGATCTTGTTGTCCCTGTTCCAAGCGCGCTGAAATATGAGCTGTCCGCTATCTCCAGGCGCATAAATCTGATGTTTATCGGAACCATCGTTGTCCATCACCCATATCTCATTGGGTTCCGCCTCGGCCCCTGGAGCCGCGGTCACCGGACCTTTTATGTAGACTATCTTCGATCCATCGTAACTGAATGAGGGCCACGAGCAGTCCCCATCGCTTTCCGGTGAGGTAAGTGCGATTTTTCCCGTACCATCCGCATTCATCATCCAAATCGATGCCCCGTCTTCACCGTACCGAGTATAAACTATCTTGCTTCCATCTGGACTCCAAGCTGGATTGCCGTTGGCATCCTCAGCGGTCAGCTGGACGATGTCGTCTCCTCCAGGGTTCATCGTGTAAATCTGATTATTACGAGTGTACGCTATCTTGTCCCCGACAGGACTCCAAGAAGGGTCAAATCCCGGACCGATCTCCACAAAACCGGTGCCGTCTGAGTTAACCAACCACAACGTCTGGTTCTCCCCCTCCAGATGTGCAAAGACTATCTTTTCACCATCCGGACTCCAGTCCGGGTCATAATCCGAATTTGAAAAGGTGAGCTGAACTAGACTTCCGGGCTCCGCTGGGGACCGCGGCAAAACCATCCACAATAAAGCGCATCCGACCAAGACAAAAAGTCCCAGCGTTATCAGCGGTAATTTGGATTTCACTCGACCAGCCCAGCTTTGTGGAGATACTCAGCAGCGAGTATAGCTCCCTTAGCAGCGCCGAGTTCAATATTATGCGAAAGGACTGTGTACTGAAATCCGTTATCGAAGACGTTTGCTTCAATCCTGCCCACCAAAGCTGCCATCCCTCCCTCGGCCATTGAGTCGAATCTCGGCTGCGGCCTGTCCATCTCCTCCATGAGAATGATCGGTCGTTTGGGTGCAGTGGGCAGGCCAAGTCTCTGCGGTTCACCTCTGTATTCCTCCCAGGCTTTCCTGAGCCCGTCGATCGAGGTATTTTCAGCTGTCTGGATGAACACTGACTCCGTATGTCCATGCAGGACCGGAACCCGATTACATCTGCACGTTATCTTGAACTCCGCTGGGTGTACCTTTCCACCGGAAAATTTTCCGAGGAGTTTTAGGGTCTCCGTTTTCACCTTCTCCTCCTCCTTCTCTATGTACGGAATGACGTTCCCCTCGAAGGTCTTCGGAATAAATTTGTCCAACACGGCGGGAAGTTCTGTCCCCTGTGCTCTTCTCTGCTCGGCCCATCTGGCCACCGCTGCATAACCTGCCCCGGAGACCGACTGCATCGACACCATGATCACGCTTTTCAATCCAAATTTATCGTAGATCGGCTTCAACGACATCACCAAGCCGATCGTAGTACAGTTGGGCTGAGGAACCACAAAGCCCTTCCATCCCCTACTTTTCCTCTGAACCTCGATCATCTTCGTATGAGACTCGTTGACACCCGGGAGGTAGGTGAAGCTGTCCTCGAAGTACCTGTAGGCGGAAGCCGTGCTCACCACCGGTTTCTCTTTAGCGACCCTTCCTTCCACGTCGAGGGCTGTCTCCGACGGCAGAGCGGAAAAGAATAAATCGCATCTGTCCGCCCGAACGTCGTGTACGTTCTTGACCGTTATATCGAGTATCTGTCTAGACGGGGCTTCCTTCAAGAACCATCTCGAGTTTTCCTCTCCGTAATTTAGAGCCTCGGCATAGCTCCGTCCCGCAGACCTCTCGGATGCGTATAGCTCCGTCACCTCGAACCAAGGATGGTCCTGAAGGTTGACCACGAACTTTTGACCTACTTCACCCGTTGCGCCCAAGACTGCGACTGGAATCTTTTCCATCCAAACACCCACTTTGTTTTGGAGCTCTACTCTTTTATCACTTGACGGTGAAATTCTGGAGGGTGTTCAAGTGCCTCGCCGAAAGTATGGACATATGGTAGGACCACTTCCATCTCCTCCTCCACCACAAAAGTGCCGTTTCTGCAGACACGGACGTCCATGCCCGTACCATAAAAAGAAGAGCCAATCTTGAGAGCATCATTTGATTCCAAGTACATCCCACATATCTTGAACAACGCCCGGTTTTCCTTTCGTCACCACATGACGGATGGCCCTTACGACCCCAACAGCGAATGTTTCACGACTGAGTGCTCGATGAACCACCTCGATTCGCTCCTGAGGGTTGTAAAATACCACAGTATGTTCACCTACGACCTCGCCCTCTCTCACGGATTTGATCTTGATGCTCTCCTCGCTCCTGCCCAAGGTTTTTGCGACAATTTGTGCCGCTTTCTTCGCCGTCCCGCTTGGAGCATCCTTCTTGTGCACATGGTGGACTTCAACTATCTCCACATCGTATCCCCCACCAAGCATTTCCGCTGCCTTCTCCACAGTTTTAAAAAACACGTTGACACCGACCGACATGTTCGGTGAGATGACTGCTTTGATCTTTTTTTCTCTGATGAGACGTTCAATTTCGGCCAGCTGCTCCTGTGTAAAACCTGTGGTTCCCACGACTAACGATACGCCCAGATTCGAGACTATTTTAATGTTTTGAAGTGCGGCATTTGCGTTCGTGAAATCCACCACCACATCGGGTCCAGATCCGAGAAGTACTTCCTCAAGCTTATCCGCACTTTGAATCGTTACACCGAGAACACCCACGCCTGCAAGTTCTCCAGCGTCTTTCTCTATATCGGGAGACCCCGGTGCATCTATGGCCCCGACCAGTTTCATGTCCCCCTGCTTTGAGATCTGACGCACGATGAGCTTTCCCATGCGTCCAGCTGCGCCGCATACAGCTACTCTTATCATTGTCGCACCAGCTTCATATCGGTCAAAACCCTGCGCAACTTTTCCTGATTTTCCGGTTCCATCTCAACAAGTGGTAACCTGAGTCCCCCAGCCGCTAGGCCCATCCAGTTCATGGCTGTCTTTACCGGGCCGGGATTTGTCTCGATAAAGAGCGCCTTGAATAAAGGTGCCAACTCCTCATTTATTTTTTCTGCAGTTTTAACGTCCCCCGATCTGAACGATTCGACCAAGCCCGCCACCTTTCTTGGGACGAGATTTGACGCGACGGAAATGACCCCCACCCCGCCAAGCTTCATTATCGCAAGCGTGTCCGAATCGTTTCCGGAAGTCACGACGAAATCCTGTCCTTTCGTCAGCTCGATTATTCGTTTTACTTGTTTCATATCCCCCGTGGCCTCCTTCACCCCGACGATGTTCTTCAATTTGGCCAATTTCCCCATGGTTTCTGGCAGAAGATTTACACCTGTCCTAGACGGAATGTTATAGATCACCTGAGGAAGATCGACCTCCTCAGCTATCTTCCTAAAGTGCGCATAGAGACCCCTCTGCGTCGGCTTGTTATAGTAAGGAACGACCAGCAGGGCACCGTCAGCTCCGATCTCCTTGGCGTGTTTGGTGAGCATGAGCGCCTCCCATGTGGAGTTGCTACCGGTTCCAGCCAACACAGGGACTTTACCTTTTGCGGCATCCACCACGATCTCCACAACGCGATTGTGCTCCTCGTAAGAGAGGGTCGCACACTCTCCCGTAGTACCGACAGGAAGTAGCCCGTGGATCCCGTTCTCTATCTGGAATCTCACGTTTTCTCGAAGTCCATCTTCGTCTATTTCCCCTTTCTCGCCGAACGGGGTCACCATTGCCGTATATGCACCCTCGAACACGTTCATCCCTCTATTTTCTTCATTGCTCGCCTGAACAGCTTTAGCGCCTTCTCCCGGTCATCCCAGTTGACAAAGAAGCTTATCGAGGCCCTGCTGGACAATATCTCTACTATGTTTATCCCAGCTTTGGCCACCGGCTCCGTAAGTTTGGCTATCACACCTGGTGTGTAAATAAACCGTTCGCTCTCCGCCACTATCATCGCCAAACCTCCCTCACTCGTTACGCTTTTCATGAGCCTGTTCTCGACCACTGCCTTGTGCATGAGCCTGAGCGCCTTTGTGGCGTCCTTATCTGCCACGTACACCGAAAAGGATCTGGGACCGATCGAAACACCAAATATGTTTATCCCAGCCTGGCTGAGTGGACCCGCAGATCTTACGAGTATGCCTGGAGTCGTCTGCATTTTCTCCCCGACCACTGTCAACATGGCAAGTGGCTTTCCGTGCAATTTCACGCCCACGAATTCACGCTCCTTAGGTCCCACTATGGTTGTGCCACCGGAAGATAAATCACCTCGTCTGAAATGTGTAACTCTTGCCTTTATCTCCGGGTCTTTGTACGACATGGCACGGGGATGCATCACCTGAGCCCCGAAACGAGCAAGATCCCTCATCTCCTCGACGGTAATTTCTCCCACCAAAAGTGCGTTGGAAATCTTATTTGGATCAGCGCTCATCACACCCTCGACATCCGTAACTATGATCACCTCGTCCGCGTGCACACATTTGCCGATCAAAAAGCCCGTTATATCACTTCCCCCCCTTCCTATCGTGGTTATGTTTCCCCTGCGATCGCGCCCCAAGAAACCACATATGACCGGAACCACACCACGTCTCATCAAGGGTAGGATATATCGTTGAACCCTCCTTTTTGTCTCAGCAAGATCAACATTCGCCATTCCGAAGTTGCTATCCGTTATCACGGGCCATTCTCTTTGGGCAGGATCGACAAATCTAGCATCGACCCCCAGCTCACGTAGCGCTGCGGCGAAAACTCGAGCGCTGACGCGTTCGCCTAAAGCCATTATGAAATCCAACTCTTTTTTGCTAAAGTCTCGCTTTGCTGCATTGACTGCCCTAAGCAAGGCATCCGTCGTGTGTCCCATGGCTGAGACGACTACAGCGATTTGGTTGCCCTTTCGGTACTCGTTGAAAATCGCTTTGGCCCCAAGCCGAACCCGATCTATGTTGCCTACGCTCGTCCCGCCGAATTTGACCACGAGACGTTTCACTCCAGCCACCCAGGAACCCTATCAAGCCGAGTCAGATCCTCAAATGTCTCTCTTCGTCGTATGATCTCTGCTTTGTCACCATTGACCAACACCATCGCGGGGCGTGGTTGAGCGGTATGCTGACTGGACATCACGATCCCATAAGCTCCGACATCGAAAATCACAGCCAAATCTCCCTGTTCGGCCCTGGGAAGTTTCCTTCCTTTTCCGAGGAAATCACCTGACTCGCAAAGTGGTCCAGCCACGTTGACCACCACATCGTTTTTCTGGTCAAGTTTGTTCGCTAGCTCGATGTGGTGATATGCACCATATAGGGCAGGTCTAATCAGGGCGTTCATTCCTGCATCCACAGAAATCCAGGTCGGCATGCCGAGCCTCTCCTTGATGTATCCAACCCTGGCCAGAAGGATTCCTGCATCGGCCACTAAGTACCGACCGGGTTCGAATACCAGCACTGGTTCTTCAAGCCCGTGTTCCTTCACAAATCGTCTCACCACACTCACCACCCTTTCTGCAACCATTTCGGGTTGAAGTTCCTTCTCTCCGGGTTTGTATGGAATGCCGATCCCTCCACCAAGATCCACGTGAGAAATCGAAATGTCCAGTTTCTCCTTTACCTCCGCGACCAACGCCATAAGTTTCTCCGCCTCTTCTTCATAGGGAGCCGCATCAAGGATCTGTGAACCGATATGTGCATGAATGCCGACAACCTCCACATCTTTCATTTTGGCCGCTCGCTCGTATGCCTTGAGGGCCTGTCCACTGGCGACGTCGAAGCCGAACTTGCTCTCGCGGAGTCCGGTGGCTATATAAGGATGGGTAGGAGCCCTCACGTCCGGATTCACCCTAAATCCCACCCTCGCGCGTTTATCCATATGCGACGCTATCCTATCCACAGCCTCCAGCTCCTGGAAGTTGTCTACGTTTATCAGCACATCGTTGGCTATGGCAAGCTCCAGCTCTCGGCGGGTTTTGTAATTGCCGTTAAAGACGATGCGTTTTCCGGAAATACCTGCCCCGAGAGCTATCCTGAGTTCATTCTCGGAGCTGACATCCGCGCCCGAACCTTCGTTCTGTAAGATCTTGACGATCGCGAGGTTCGAGTTCGCTTTCAAGGCATAACACACCAGCAAATTCCGCCACAGGCTGGAAAATGCCCTGTGAAAATTGCGATATTTTTCCCGTATACGCTGTTCATCCATCACGTAGAGCGGTGTCCCAAATGTTTTGGCGAGATCGACCGCGTCCAACTTTCCCACAACCAAATGACCCATGTCGTTTGCCCTGAAATGTTCCTTCAACATCAGCATTTTCTTTCGACCTCTTTGAGAGCTTCCTCAAATATATCGAGTCCAAGCTCAAGCTCCCGCCTGCCTATGGTAAGCGGAGGTGCAATCCGGATCGCTGACTTCCCACCCCTGAAAACTATAAGTCCACGGTTCAGGGACTCACGTACCAGCATTTCCCTTTCCTTCACTGCAAAATCTTTCGTACGTTTATCTTTCACCAAGTCGACCGCTAGAAGAAGACCTTTCCCCCTGACGTCGCCTATGAGCCTGGAATCTTCTTTCATCTCCTCCAACCGCTTGAGCGCCATCTCACCCAATTCTTCCGCACGCTTTACCAAGTTCTGCTCTTCCAAAATTTTCAGACCCTCGATGGCCGCCACGCAGGCAACCAGATTTCCTCCAAACGTGGATGCGTGCGCACCTGGTTCCCAGTCCATGACCTCTGCGTCAGCTATGGTGGCGCCTATAGGAGCGATTCCCCCAGCGAGTGCTTTTGCCACACACACGATATCCGGAACGACATCCCAATGTTCGATTGCAAACATCTTGCCGCTTCGTCCAAGCCCTGTTTGAATCTCGTCAACGATGAATATCCATCCCTTCTCCTCGCAGAGTTCCTTCAGCATTGGATAAAAGTCGGATGGGGGGATCACATAACCGGCCGTTCCCTGAATCGGTTCGGTGATTACTGCGGCAACTTTTTCCTCCGGGATGTCCTTCCCCAAACGATTGCGTATATGCTCGATACACTCGGAGGAACTCTTGAAGGGACCGCGATAAGGATCTGGGAACTGGACGAGGCTCACCTCGGGAACCAACGGTGCGAAATGTTCTCGACGCAGGGTCGGAGCGCCGGACAAGCTCATCGCCCCAAACGTGCGCCCGTGAAAACTCCCGGTAAAGGAGATCATGTGCGGACGACGAGTGTGCCAGCGCACGCATTTAAATGCTGCCTCCACGGCCTCAGCTCCGCTGTTTCCGAAATAAACATGCTTTGGGAATTTACCCGGAGTGATGTCCACCAAACGCTCTGCGAGTTCGACCTGTGCTTCGTAATAAAAATCGGTTCCTGCAAAGTGTGTGAGCTTCCTGAGCTGCTGCTCCACGGCACGAATTAACCGTGGGTGAGAATACCCGTAGTTCAATACAAACATTCCGGACGAGAGATCCAGCAACACGTTTCCATCTATATCTTTTACGTAGCATCCCCACCCCTCCGTCGCCACGATGGGCTCAGCCCGCGTGTAGGAAGGAGACATCACCCGTTCATCACGCGACACGAGCTCTTTTGCACGGGGACCTGGAATGGGGGTAACTATACGTGGAGCACCTTTAACCCATGCTGGTCTTGACAGAGCATCACCCGTTGTATCAATAATTAATCATGATACTTAAAAAAGCGATATTCCCCGACGATGGGATAGCAAAACCTGAGAGTTTTATTATCTCACCTACATTTCTTTTTGAGGTCGAACCGTGACGAAAACCAAACGCTGGACATCAAAGAGAGACGTGTTAAAAGTACTTCCCGAACGAAAACCCGAGTCCCACAAGGGAGACTTTGGAAGGTTACTCATAGTGGGCGGTGGATCGCACTATGTGGGAGCCCCAGCACTCGTGGGACTCGCTGCCTTGCGTTCTGGAGCAGACTTGGTCATCGTGGCAGCTCCGGAAAAAACGGCTTGGGCCGTAAACTCCATCTCTCCCGATCTCATCACCCTCAAATTGCCCTGCAAAGACCTAGAACCTTCCGTCATTCCAGAGCTCCGTAGCGAGCTGGAACGTTCCACAGCTGTGGTGGTAGGACCAGGATTGGGCACTACGTCGAAAACGCTGGACGCCGTCATCGAGATCGCTCGCGAACTCAAAGAAAAACATCCGAGGCTTCCGACGTTATTTGACGCCGATGGACTGAAAGCCCTGGCGAATACACGCGATCTGCTCCATGGAATGCCATGGATCCTCACGCCCCACGTGGGAGAATTCAAGCTTCTAATAGGAAGAGATATCCCCAGAAGCATGGACG
>Ga0164318_10007483_pt1 | contig 10582 bp, 7 predicted proteins | sample GuaBasSedimGuay9_FD_113734 | JGI IMG/M metagenome (GOLD analysis project Ga0164318, IMG submission 113734) | Subseafloor sediment microbial communities from Guaymas Basin, Gulf of California, Mexico - Guay9, Core 4571-4, 0-3 cm | ecosystem: Environmental > Aquatic > Marine > Hydrothermal vents >...
TGGCCGCGATTGCTATCCCTACCTATAGCAGCTATCGCCTCAGGTCCGGTCGGGCCGATGGCAAGGTGGCCCTACTGGCTGCCAGCCAAAGGGCAGAGCGCTTCTATACCAACAATAATACCTATGCTGGCGCGCCCGTCCCGGCGACTTCGGAGAGCGGGCGCTACAACCTGAATATTGTGACCACAGCCTCAACCTTTACCATCACTGCAGACCCGACCGGCGTTCAGGCGGGCGATACGGCCTGTGATCCGATGACAATCGATCAAACCGGTGTCAAAACTCCGGCAGCTTGTTGGTAGAATTCTCTTTGGATGTAAAAGGCCGTCCTACGGGGCGGCCTTTTTTTTGCTAACCAGGGGTTTTTACCCACTTGTGGACGTGGGTTATTCAAGCTGAACCCGCAAGGATTTTCCTCACGACTTTAGAGAGCTCAGACAGGCGGATTGGTTTTGAGCAGAATGCGGCTCTCTGCCCCCCCCCTCTACTTATTCACAACCTCCATCTTGGTCATCTTACTCCCAATAAGCGCTGCAGCGATCACCAGCAATGAGGAGATAAAAATCATGACAATTCCCAATGCTGACAGTTTCCCCCACATGCCATCTTCGGCAAAGTGGAGAATCTGCACTGCCAGGACTTCGGTCCCCGGTCGGGATAGTACGACTGAAAGAGTCAGTTCGCGGAGGAACATACTTGCCATCAGAATCCAGCCGGAAACGATACCAGGGATCAACAGGGGGATGACAATCCGGCGCATGGTGTAGAAGGGGCCGGCTCCGCAGACCCGGGAGGATTCTTCCAGATTGCTGTGAATCTGGACGAAAGCACTTGAAATCGGCCTGATCCCATAGGGGAGATAGGTGGCGATGTAGCCGATCAGCAGGGCGGTGAGGGTGCCATAGATGGGGGTGCGGACAAAAAACCACATGAAGCCGACACCGATAACTATACCGGGGAAGGAAAACGAGAGAAAGCTGAGCGATTCGAGAACTCCTGATGCGGTTGAACGAATCTTGACGATCACATAGGAGACAAAAATCGATAGAGTTGTCCCTATGGTTGCCCCGACCACACCGAGGAACAGACTATTTTTCAATGAGAGCAGCGATATAGGATCTTTGAGGACTTCAATCCAGTTTTTCCATGACATCATCGAAAAAGCTTTGGCACTGGGAACCATGGAATAGGGGAGCATCGAGGTATAAAAGAGGACGATCACCGGCAGCAGAATAAGGACAAAGGAGAGAACCCCGACAATCACAAAGAGGGGATATTTGGCCTTTTTCAGTTTAATCAGGGTGGGTTTGAAACCCCGGCTGGAAATGGTGACAAACTTTCCACTTTCTGAGGTCAGGTAGCGATAAACATAGATCAGCGTGATTGAGGCAGCCAGGGCGCTCATGCCGATGGCTGCCGCCTTGCCGAAATCCGCTGCAAATCCGGTCGCAATATTACGATAAATATGGGTCGACAGAACATAGATACGACCCGGCATGCCGATCACCGATGGTACGGCAAAAGATGCGAGACTTCTGACGATAACCAGGATTGCCGATGCCAGGATTGCAGGGCGGAGGACCGGTAACGTAACTTTCATCAAGGTGCGCAGATTGGATGCGCCACACACCTTGGAGGACTCTTCCAGTGAGACATCAAAAGCACTCATTGCCGGTGCAATGATCAGGTAGGCAATGGGGAGATCAAGTAACCCTTCAACGAGAATCATCCCCGGTAGCGTATAAATATCAAACAGTGCCTCCTTGAGGCCAAACAGATCCATAATAAGCCGGTTGAGGGTGCCGTTACTTGGATTCAGCAATAAGACCCAGCTGACCGAAAACAAAATGTGTGGAATCATCATCGGGACAATGGCAATGATTTTGAAAATGAATTTATAGGGGAGGTCGGTTCGGGTGTTGACATAAGCCAGGAACAGCGCAAGCAGGGTTGCAACCGTTGCTGCCCCACCGGTAAATATCACCGTATTCCAGAGGATGGCGGCAAAATCGGGATCGGTGTAGGCTTCGACGTATTTGACGGTGGTGAACTGGCCGAAGGAGACGAAATCTTGTGAAAAACTGCCCAACAGCAACATGATGACCGGACAGAGGGTCAGAAAACCAACGATGACAATCAGGGTTGTGGTCAGAGTCGGTTTTTTAAACATATAATCACCTATACCTAGTGTGCTCGCAAAAATAATTGGTGGCTAAGCAAAAATTTCGTCCTACAAGGCGTGGTAGTTTTTCAGGGGTGAAGGTCTACAAGTGTAGATCGAGATCCTGAAAAACTGCTGCAACACCGGAGGTCGGACTTTTTGCGACGCCACCACTATGCTGAAAGGAGGAAGCAATGATCAGGGTCAAAAGAGATGGAGATGTGATCACCTTCAACGATATCTTCGGTTGGTTCAATGGTGGTTGTCAGTAAGGTCTCCCCGATACGAATTTCCCCTTCGTAGGCCTCGCCGATAAATATCAGTGATTCCATCTGACCGTTGAAAATATTTTGCCCTGCGGCGCTCTGTTCTGGAGCCAACTTGATAAACTCAGGGCGGACACAGAGCATGGCATCCTCTCCAACTGGAATCCCCTGGCTGTTAAGTGCCCGGATGGAACCAATTTCAGAAGCAAAAACCGCATGCTCCCCTTCCAGACTTTCTACTTTGCCTTTGATCAAATTGGCACGACCGATAAAGTCAGCGACGAATTTGTCGTCTGAATTGAAATAGATTTTTTTCGGATCTCCGATTTCAATTATTTTACCGGCGCGCATCACCGCAATCAAATCGGAAAGGGCCAGCGCCTCAATACGATCGTGGGTGACGTAGATAGCGGTAATTTTCAACTCGGTGAGAAAACTGCGGAGCTCTTTGCGGGTTTCCTCGCGAAGTTTGGCATCAAGGTTACTCAGCGGCTCATCAAACAGAATCACCTTAGGTTCCGCAACCAGGGCTCGGGCAAGGGCGACCCGCTGTTGCTGGCCACCGCTCAATTTGGTGGCTGGTCGATTTTCAAACCCGTCCAGCTGGACGAAGTTGAGGGCTTTGGCAACCTGTTTGCGGATTTCATCCTTAGGGGTTTTGTTGGTCTGCAGGGGATAGGCAACATTGTCAAAAACATTCATATGGGGCCAGATTGCGTAGGTTTGAAAAACCATCCCGAGACCCCGGTTTTCCGGTGGAACAAAAATATTCTTCTCACTCGACCAGACCAGATCATCACCAATATAAATTTCACCACCATCGGGTGTTTCCAGCCCGACAATACAACGGAGCAGGGTGGTTTTACCGCAACCGCTTGGTCCCAGAAGGGTAAAGATTTTATTGGCCGGGATGGTCAGATCAACATTATCGAGTGCTTTGATCTGTTTCCCCTCGGAGTAATAGTTGCGCGTCAGCCCTTTAATACGGATTTCCATAAGACCTCAACATAATGATCGGAGTAAATCTGACTGTCCCCAGAATACGGGTCAAACCAAAGTTCGTAGGGTTGCGACCCCACTCGCCGCCTTACTCTTTTGTCGTGCCACAAAAGAGTAAGCAGAAAAGGGCACCCGAACTCCTTGCCCGCCGTTGGCGGGTTCCCTCCATTCCACAGCTGTTTTGAGGAGCGGCAAAAACTCAGGCTCCGCCTTCAAACATTTGCCGCTCTTTTTCTCAAATCAGCTATTCCATTCCGGCTGCGTTACACGGGATGGGTAGTTCAAAACAAAGTTAAATACCATACGAACGTCGCTAAAACTTCTTAAGCTAGCGCCATTCGGGACAGCCCCCATGCGGGGACAGTCCCGATTTTGCTGAATAGCTACGATCTACTTTGCATAAAAGATCGTGCGGAACTTTTTACCCCAGTCACGAATCTCTTGATCGGAAAGGGATCTGATCGGCAGTACTTTGACTTTGTTGATCCCGTCAATCGGGGGGAACACGCCGGGGGTAAGAACATATTCCCCAACTTTGGTGGCCAGTAACTGCATCGCATTCTGGCTTAACCAGTAGTCAACAAATATCTTTGCTGCTTTAGGATTAGGGGCATTGGCGGCAACGGCAATGCCGCGTGGAGTCCCCAGCAATGTATCAACCCTGGCCCAATCAAGTGGGGCGGGAGCTTTGGAGATAATATATTTGGGCATGGAAATTCCGAGCACTTTTTCCCCACTTTCTATGGGAGCCGGTGTCGGGCCGAAGGATTTGACGAACATGGGCTTGTTGGCGGCAAGCCCTTTAAGAAACTTCATCCAACCCGCGTCATCACCAAAAATTTTTGCTTCTTTCAGCCCCACCAGCCAGGAAATCGTTGTCGCATGCGAGGATGGATCGGGCATGACCATTTTGTTGTGCCATTTTGGATCGGTCAGATCCTCATAGCGCGTGGGAACATCTTCAGGCTTAACCAGGTCTTTGTTGTAAATCGGGGCAACATATTCAATTCCGAACTGGACAATGGTGTCATCCTGTTGCGCCCAGGTGGGGTAATTAGCTGCCGCTGGCGATTTATAGGGCGCCAGAACCCCTTTTTCTTTCAATATCTGCATGATCGGGAGGGGGCTCTGCAAAACATCAGCACGCAGTTTGCCGGCTGAAAATTCGGTCAGTACTGTAGCGAGGTATTTTGAGGTGGAGATCCGGGTGTAGATACCGTCAATGTCGTGCCCGGCATTGAACTCATCCACAATTGGTTGAATCGCTGTCATATTGGCATAGAAGTTCATCTTTTCAGCAGCCAGAACCCCGCTAAATAATCCAGGGATCAGAACCAGACCCAACAATAAAACCAGCATTTTTTTCATGGCGACAGCTCCTCTTAGGAAAACCTACGGTTATGAAACTTACTCAAGGACATGGTTATCCTTCTAGGAGCCTGTCGGACTACCCATGAGCCGACTGCAAATTCGGTTGTTTGGCCCATATTTCGACTCCTTTTTGCCCCATAGCTATGGCTATGAGCCTGCAAACGGGTCAAAATCTGTTCTCAAACCTCCAAATTTTCGCTTCGCCCCGCATAGTCCGACAGGCTCCCAGGCTCATCGATTACGGCGATTGAGCCCTTTTCTTAAAGTACCTTTCTCATCAGCTATCAAGTCTAACAGATAAAAACCTGTGTGAAAGGGGGAGGCTCTGGATTTTAGTGTAAATTCGAAAGCGACTCATAAAAAGTTAATACTGTGTAAGCGGAGTACACAGATAGGGCAAAATAGTGTAGATATCAGCTCAGTTTCAGCGGTCGGTCAATAAAATTTCTACCAGGCCCGCTCCTCTCCACATTTTTTTAATCGAGTATTTTCAACGCATTAAAATGTATTGCGTAATTTTTAAGCATAATGGTTCTTTTTTTGCATAGATAGGCCATCAATATAAAGTTAGTAGCCCTTTGACCGCTAATAGGTGCCCATTTTATGGGCAATTGCTGATACTTATCCCAGAGAGGAACATCATGACAATGACTATGGATGAAAAAATTGACCCTATCTATCAATCGGTTATTGCCCGCAACCCGGGCGAAAAAGAATTCCACCAGGCAGTCCACGAAGTTCTCGAGACCCTCGGTCCGGTTCTGGTAAAACATCCGGAGTTTGCACATTACAAACTTATTGAACGCATCTGTGAACCAGAGCGCCAGATCATCTTCCGGGTTCCCTGGGTTGACACCCACGGTAAAGTTCAAATCAACCGTGGTTTCCGGGTTGAATTCAACAGCGCTCTTGGACCCTACAAAGGTGGTTTGCGTTTCCATCCTTCCGTCTATCTCGGCATCGTTAAATTCCTCGGCTTTGAACAGATCTTCAAAAATGCTCTGACCGGTCTGCCAATTGGCGGCGGTAAAGGTGGATCAGATTTTGATCCCAAGGGGAAAACAGATGGTGATATCATGCGCTTCTGCCAGAGCTTCATGATGGAACTTTACCGTCACATCGGCGAGCATACCGATGTCCCCGCCGGTGATATCGGTGTTGGTGGCCGTGAAATCGGCTTTATGTTCGGTACCTACAAACGGATCACCAATCGCTGGGAAGCTGGCGTATTGACCGGCAAAGGGCTCAACTGGGGCGGATCATTGGTTCGCACTGAAGCAACCGGTTATGGTGCGGCCTTTTTTGTCGATGAAATGCTCAAGGTTCGCAACGACTCTTTTGATGGCAAAACCTGTGTTGTCTCGGGCTCCGGAAATGTTGCTATCTACACGATTGAAAAGATCCATCAACTCGGCGGTAAGGTTGTTGCCTGTTCCGACTCTGGTGGTTATATCTATGATGAAAAAGGGATTGATCTGGAGTTGGTTCAACAAATCAAAGAAATTGAACGCCGTCGGATCAGCGCCTATGCTGAAGAGCGCAAGAGTGCCAAGTACATCGCTGGTGGCAATATATGGGAAGTTCCCTGTCAGGTGGCCATGCCTTCGGCAACCCAGAACGAGATCAATGGCAAGGATGCTGCCATGCTGGTCAAAAATGGCTGTATTGCCGTTGGTGAAGGGGCAAACATGCCGACCACACCAGAAGGGGTCAAAGTTTTTCAAGATGCTGGTATCGCTTACGGTCCCGGCAAAGCAGCCAATGCCGGCGGCGTTGCCACTTCGGCTCTGGAAATGCAGCAGAATGCCATTCGTGATTCCTGGGATTTTGAATACGCTGAGAATCGCTTGCGGATTATCATGCAGAATATCCATAGAGACTGCTATGAAACAGCGGAAGAGTACGGTTCACCCGGCAACTATGTGGTCGGTGCAAATATCGCCGGCTTCATCAAGGTTTCCCGTGCCATGCTCGCTATGGGCGTCGTCTGATCGACAGCAATAAAACCGCACAAAAAAAGCCCCCGGCCATAAACCGGGGGCTTTTTGGTGGTGCTATATGGAGAAAGTCAATTTATACAGCAAATCAACTCCTGCGACACAACATCTGCCATCAACTTTACTCCGGGCTTGGGCGCACGATAAACTTTGACCACTTTTTTGTAACGACTATATGAAGGCAACAAGCCACTCAGAGCATTGTGACAATTCTGCAACCATGGTTCATTGAGGAAGCAATTTTTGTTGTCCGGGAACAATGCAAGATAGAAGATATCTGCTTCAACCAGATCCTGAAAAAAGTGCGACCCAAAGGAAAGTTCCGGCATAAGGTCTCCTGACGTAAAGGCAACCTCGACCAAAACACTCAAATTACTGATCTCAGAAAAACTGATCGGCACCCCTAGTGAAGGCGTAGTTGTCCCCCAGCGACCAGGCCCCAACAGCATGGTTTGACTATTTTCCTGATTGGCAATCCGCTTATTCAGCAGCCCGATCATCCGTGCGATCTCATATTTTTCAACCAACGGCAAACGTAGATATTCAGCCGGCTCAACCCAGATAATCCATTCAATGTCCTGTGAAATATTACCCCCCATAAAGTTCCCTGCAGATCGAAAAAATAGATTTTCGTCTGGAACATTCTGAGGTATCTCCAAGTGTGTTTTGGAACCCTTGGTCTGCAGGGGACGACATTGAACAACATCAATTTTAACGATCCTGTCAGAGGTAAAATTCGCGGTAAATTCTACATCAACCGGGTAATCATAGGCCGTTTCGATGGTCTTCAACAGACGTTGCATGATCGCTGTAAAATCTGTTTTTTCAAGAAAATCATCAAAAGTTAAACGCCAGATATTTTGACCTTTTTTCCCGCGCCGTTCGAGAAGCTCCATGGTTTCATAATCTTTGACGGCATAGAATTGCCACGGGATATTGATGTCTTCTTGAGTCAATTTAAGCAAAGAAACAGTTTCCAGACAATTTTCATTCACATTCAGCAGATCGATATCCCGTTGGGAAAATTTACGGACATCCTCGAAGCCCTTATGCTGCCGCATTCTGGGGGAATCAAGAGCAACAACCCGGGGGTAATCAATTTCGGCCCGATCAACAGCCCTGGTTCCAAGTCCGACCACAAGCCGCAACATCCCTGCCTGTGGATCCATCTCCTTGTCCCAGACAAAGGTATTATAGGAAACCCCGACACCAGCCAGTTCTGGCATATAGTAATGTTTTCGATAGGCTCCCGAGACCCGCTGCACCAGTAGTGCCATCTGCTCATCTTGTTGATCAAGCCCCCGCTGTAAGCGATAGGTCAGGGCATCTTCACTCATAGCACTGGCAAAAATTTTGCGAATTGCGTTTTCCAGCTGCTCCAGTCGTTCTTCCGGGTTGCCCTGATTGACACAGAAAAAACTGTCATATTTGCCAGCAAAGGCATTCCCAAAACCATCTTCCAGCAAAGAACTGGAACGGACAATGATCGGATACTGTCCATAATATTCAAGTAGCTGTTGAAATCCCTCACGGATTTTATCGGGGAAAGACCCTTTGAGCATTTTTCCTCTTAATTCAGCTGCTGCAGAAAAATAACCCTCTTCAGTCTTCTGCTGCATGAACAGTCGCCACAGGCCGTTATGGACAATGTATGAATAATAAACATTGGATCCGACGTAGTGAGAATCATGATGCTCAAGATGATTATTCCAGTCAAAAGATTCATCCTGACGTAAAATATTGTGTGCCAGCAGCATCCCGACGGCTTTGCCGCCGATGAATCCGGTACCGATCACCCGTGATTTAATTTCAAGCAATTCCTGCAGGGAGAAATATTTCCTTGCCAGAGTCAGCATCCGCTCTTCCCGGGCGATCATGTGCCGACAGATATGGCGCACCATATTGTCATGCTCAGTTTTCGTTGAAGTCTCTGTGCACAGATCTTCTGCTTCGATGAAAAGTCGATGCCAATGGTCAATCTGTCGCCGGGATGAATCTCTGGTCCGTGCTGCCAGGGAGCTGTAGAGGCGGGTCGATTCAAAGCTGTTGGTCAGCGGGATAAATTTTTCACCTTTTTTATGATGGGGGAGAAACATGGTTGGAGAACGGCGTTGCCAGACCTTTAATGGTTGAATATGAAAATGATCATGGTGGTTGAATACATCGATCAACACTTGGGTTGTATTACGAATTTGCTCAATGGTTCTAAATGAATGATGATCGCGGATGACCGCAAAATAAGCGACCGTATCCAATTCAAACAGGTAGGGGCAGGTCACCTGGAAAAAGTTTCCAACCATGTGATCTGTCGTCCAGGCGGAGAGAAGATCGGAGAGGCAATCAAAAACATAAAAGGCCCCGGGACCTTGCTCAGTGGCAATGTTGTAGACGCTGCTGGCAAACGATTCGAATCCCAGGCGGGAATCGAGTTGATGAACTTTGATCTGTGGTGTTTCACCAAGCAGCGGCAGATGGTCGCCGAAACGCATATAATTAATTTGCCGGCCGTCCCGCAATGCCTGATCAACAAAGGGGCCGACAAAGTACTGATAGTTCTCAATCGATTCCACTTTGAGAACCACATTATCGCCAATTCGCAACCCGTCAAGAATATTATCCAGCTCGACAAAACCTGTCGAAACCCGTTCCGGCAAATTCATGGCAAACTCTCCTGGATCAAAGGTTTGAAATCAGGGACGCAGATATATTAATAATTTGAGTATAGGCAGGAATTGCTGATTTTTATAGCATATTGCAGGCAGGCCAAGCTAGAAATCATTTTAGGAATGACTGGTTTGATTGAGCTTCAGCATATCAGGGGCATTACAAAAAAAACGAACCCCAAATTAGAGGTTCGCTTTTTTATCTATCCGGGAGTTGGCGGCAATCAGTTGTTGTAACGTGCTCCTGAACCTTTGCCGCCCCGCTTGCCATGACCATCGCAATTACGATCGCCACCACGGTTGCCGTATCCTTCACCATTACGGTTTCCATCATGCTTGCCGAAGAAACCTTCACCACCCATGCCGCGGAGTTTTTCAGCTTTCTGCTGTTGCTCGGGTGTCAGGGCTGCCAGAAACTGCTGCCTTGTTTTCGCCCGTTGAACCATCATTTCGGTTTGCAGATCAGCATGCTTTTGTGCTTTGGCCCGAAACTCGGATTCGTTGAATTCTTTACCTTGTTTGTCTTCGTGTAAATCTTCTCGGCTGGCTTGCATCTTCGTCCGCATTGATTGGCGATCCTGCCATTGTTGGTCAAGTAACCCTTTCAGTTGTTCCTGTTGTTGGCTGGTCAGGTCAAGAATGACGCCCATTTTTTCAAGTCGGTCGCCCATTCTCTCCTGGTGTTGTTCCTGAGTCATTCCTTGACCTCTTTGTCCGTGAAAATTATCACAGTTTCTTTTTCCCTGACTTCCGGGCCACGCAAAGGCTGTTCCACCAACTAAGAGGACGCTGATCAGTAATGTTGGAATAATAACTGTTTTTTTCATGATGTTTCTCCTTTAAGGTTGTGATGATTGTTTTCGTTGTTTGATGACTCGACTATAACGCAAAGAATCTGAAGTGAGGGTTAAGAGGTGTGAAAATCAGGTAAAGTTATGTAAAGTTTCTAGCGACAGTTTTTCTCTTAACAATTCTTTACACCCTGAGGTACTCAGTCCAGTTATGATTGACGCTGGAAATGGATGAGGAGTTACAATGAATCGAATTCTGGTGATAGATGATGATATAGAGCTCTGCGAGTTGTTGAGCGACTATCTGAGCGGTGAAAACTTTACGGTTGAGACA
>Ga0164318_10007484_pt1 | contig 10581 bp, 10 predicted proteins | sample GuaBasSedimGuay9_FD_113734 | JGI IMG/M metagenome (GOLD analysis project Ga0164318, IMG submission 113734) | Subseafloor sediment microbial communities from Guaymas Basin, Gulf of California, Mexico - Guay9, Core 4571-4, 0-3 cm | ecosystem: Environmental > Aquatic > Marine > Hydrothermal vents...
ACCTGTTGTAACCTGCAGAATGGTGGGCGGATACTTGGCTTACCCCAGATGGGCTAAAAAATGGAGAAGAATACCTGTAAAAGGTATCTTTAAAAAGCTCTATAACGGAAATGATATTCCGGATGACGAAGATCAGATTTATCGTGATATAAATGAAAGTCTTCGGAATATAGATTATGAGCTTGATATAAAACCTGACAAATACCACTATCACGGCCTTGCCGTCGATATAACAAAGGTGCTCTACCGATGCCCCAGCTGCGGAACAATGGAAGGACTAAAAATAGTAAAATCAAAGAACAGAAACACTGTGGAATGTATAAGCTGTTTTTCCGCCTGGAATGTAACTATCGATGCAAGGCTTGAACCGCTGGATGAAAACGGAAAACCGGAGGATACTCGGGTGCCTCTGTATGAATATGTAAGAACGATAAAAAAAATGCCTCTAATCCCTATTAGGACAGAGACAAGACTGCCGCTTGGAAATAATGAACTGATCTATCTAAAAAGCAGGCCGCATTTCCTTTTTAAGGAGGAGACTTTTCCTAATTTACGAGTGCTTGCATTCGGAAAGGCTTTTCTTACCAATAAACGGCTTTTATTTAAAACCAGACTTGGAATTCCTCTGGATGCAGATTTAAAAGAGATAGATTATTTATCAATAGAACCGGGGGATAAATTCCATTTTATGTATAAGGGCAAATTGTACAGGATACTTTTTAACCGAGAAAGCCCCGTAAAATGGTTCGATATAATTTCAAGGCTTAAAGATAATCCGAGTCAGAATAATACTAAAGATGGATCAGAAGATAGCACATATCATCCTGGGGCTTCTTCGTTTTAGAAAAGGATAAAACTTTTTTATGTATTTTTTCAAGGTCTAAAACCCCTGTTTTTGTAAGTTCTGTTTTAAGGAGTTTTTTAAACCTTGCCATGCCGAAGTTTTCTTTTCCATTGTAAACCTCTATGACCCCGTCGCTAATAAATAGGAGCTTATCTTTCTTTTTAAAACCGGACCTGTGTGTTTTGTATTTATGGTTTTTTACATGCCCAACAGGAAAATCCGACTGCTTAAACAGTTCATCTATTTTTTCACCGGAAATAACAAGCGGAGGGCAGTGAATCCCTGCCGAAGAGTATTCGAATTCCAATTTATCTGTATCTATAATCGAATAAAAAACAGTGAAGTATATTTCGGGATTCCCGTTATTTATTTCATTTATAAAACTCTCATTAAGAGATGACAGTACTTCTCCTGGGTCTGTAAGGATTATTGTGTTATCCTTTCTTCGTCCTGCAAAAGAAGAATTTTCAATGACCTGCTTTAAATATACTGTCAGCAGAGCGGTAGATGCGCCGTGGCCGGAAACGTCTCCCCCATAAATTACGGTCCGGTGTTTATCTATTTTTTTAACGCCGCATATATCGCCACCGAGTTCTGTACAGGGAATATAGTATGAATTAACTTCTAAATTACAGTATTTTATTTCTCTTTCCGGAAGAAATTTTTTCTGTATGTTGCCGGCCAGCAGGAGTTCGTTCTTTATTTCTCTGTTCTTTTTAGCAAGAGTTTTGTTTGCGGCTTTTAATCTTTCATTTCTTAATTTTATACGCTGATTCATTATTTCATGTTGAACAGAAGCCTTGTCTGCAAGTCTCTTATTGGAGTCCTGAAGCCTTGAAACAGCAGTTTGTATGATATTCCGCATTGTTATCGGGTATGCTTTAATGATTCTATTAAAGGCTTTACTGTCCAGAGACAGCAGTTCTAAGTCTGTAAGTGCCTTTATATCTGCAGTACGTGAGAAATCTTCGGAAAAGAAAGACATTTCACCAAAAAAATCTCCCTCCGTAAGGATTCTAAGCCTTATTTCATCATTAGAGCCGAAGCAGCTTAAAACTTCCGCATTTCCCCTTATTATACAATAAACTTTATGCTCTTTTTCACCGGTTTTTATAATATATTCATTCTTTTTAAAGTGCTCATTTTTTAGCAGTCTGCAGATGCTTAGTATCTCTTCTTTCGAAAGGTTTTTAAAAAGCTTGTTCTGCGCCACTTTATCACATGTGTGTTTGTCGTTTACCATTATTTCTTTACCTGCACCGCAAGGGTTGCTCCTACTCCAGCACCGACCAAATCGGCTATAAGATCTAATAATTCGGTTGAGCGGCCTGTATACTGTTGCAGGAATTCGATTACAGCCCCGTATAGAATGCAAATAGCTGCTGATAACAGAGCTGTATAAAGTCTGCTGTTTACCTTTAGAGCAATATTAAGTGCAAGTAGAAACGCCAAAAGAATATATGCGGCTATATGTTCCAGCTTATCACCATAGGGTATTCGGCTTGCCGGGTTAGGGGCCTGCGGAATTAGCGATAGTATCAGTATGGCGGCTGCTGTTATAATGAGTAGCGCCTTTCGTGTTTTATATGTGAGTATCATAATCTATTAGTTTATTATCGGCAGGAAATTCCCGTTAAAGAAGACCCAGCATTAATTTTGCTTTTTGTGATGCCATCTTTCTGGGATCCCAGGGAGGCGAAAAAACTACCTTCACTTCAGCGTCATTTACGCCTTCTACTTTAAGGGCTTCCTGTTTTACCTGATTTGCAAGCATAGCTCCTAAAGGACAGCCCGGAGTGGTAAGAGTCATTTCGATTGTTACTTTGCCGTCATTTTCCTCTATGCCGTAAATAAGGCCTAAATCCTCCATAGTCATCATGATTTCGGGGTCCATTACCTTGCCAACGGCCTGCCTAACTTCTTCTTTAATGCCCATGTTTCCTCCTGGTTTGTAAACTTAATTATATTTTTATTATTATTCAAGAATAAATTGCATTTTATTACCGAATTGGTTATCTTAATTTTGAATATATCAAATTATTTATAGCAATTTTATATTGGAGAAAAGGATGGCAAAGGGCTCAAATAATAATATTTTAATAGTTGATAATCTGCACGTTTCCGTAGAGGGCTATGAAATATTAAAAGGAGTAAATCTTAGAATTCCCAAAGGTGAAGTCCATGCACTTATGGGGCCTAACGGTGCAGGCAAAAGTACTTTAGCCTATGCGTTAATGGGGCACCCGGCTTACAGGGTAACAGAGGGTTCTGTATTCTTTCACGGAGAAAACCTTCTTAATAAGACCATTGATGAAAGGGCACGGGAGGGGCTTTTTTTGGCCTTTCAGTACCCGAGAGAAATATCCGGGCTTAAGGTGTTCCATTTTTTAAAAAAAGCGTATATATCGCGTTTTGGAATCGATGAAGGAACGTTTTCTTCTATGGATTTTTTTAATGAGGTGAAAGAAAAAACAAAGCTTTTAAAAATGAAAGAGGATTTCATTAACAGGTATTTAAACGAGGGTTTTTCGGGCGGTGAAAAAAAACGAATGGAGATTCTGCAGATGGCGATGCTGAAGCCCGAAATGGCAATATTAGATGAACCAGATTCGGGGCTGGATATCGATGCTGTAAGAATTGTAGCAGAAGGCGTGAACTCTCTAAGGGGTCCTGATATTGGTGTTCTTCTCGTAACTCATTATCAGAGGATATTAAACTATATAAAACCGGATGTTGTTCATATACTGGTAGATGGTAAAGTTGTTAAATCCGGCGGGCCGGAACTTGCAGAACATCTTGAGACTGCCGGATATGAGTTTGCAGGAGCAGAGGTTTAACATGCCGGAATCAGAGTATAAATACGGTTTTCATGACCCGGAAAATTATGTTTACAAGGCAAAGCCGGGACTTTCATACGAAATTGTTTCTGAAATTTCGTGGCTTAAGGATGAGCCGGAATGGATGCAGAAAATAAGGCACAGGGCGCTGGATTATTTTTTAAAAAAACAACTCCCCAAATGGGGTCCGTTTCTCGGAGATATTCCTTTCGATGATATCTACTATTATATAAAACCGAGTGAAAAACAGGAGACAGATTGGAAAGATGTTCCAGAGGGTATCCGCAACACCTTCGATAAGCTGGGAATACCGGAGGCGGAAAAGAAATATCTCGCTGGTGTTGGGGCTCAGTATGAATCTGAGGTGGTTTACCATTCGTTAAGGGAAGAATGGGCAGAACAGGGAGTGGTTTTCCTTGATATGGACGGGGGGTTAAGAGAGTATCCCGAGATTTTAAAGGAATATTTCGGATCTGTTGTTCCTTATACAGATAATAAATTTGCAGCTTTAAATACTGCGGTATGGAGCGGGGGCTCCTTTGTATACGTCCCGGAGGGCGTGGAAGTTGCGATACCCCTCCAGGCTTATTTTAGAATAAATGCAAAGAATATGGGACAGTTCGAAAGAACTCTTATAATTGCAGAGAAGGGAAGCAGGGTTCATTATATAGAAGGCTGCACCGCGCCTGTTTACTCAACAGACTCGCTGCACTCCGCGGTTGTGGAGATAGTGGTTAAGGAGGGCGCAAGGGTTACCTATTCTACTGTCCAGAACTGGTCCAAGAATGTATACAACCTTGTTACAAAGAGGTCTTTGGTTCTTAGAGACGGGCTTATGGAATGGGTGGACGGCAATTTAGGGTCCGGGGTTTCGATGAAATATCCCGGAGCGATTCTAAAGGAGCGCGGAGCCAGAGCGGAAGTCCTCTCTGTTGCCATGGCTTCGGAAGGACAGCAGCAGGATGTCGGGAGCAAGGTAGTCCACATGGCTTCGGATACTTCGTCCACTATTGTATCGAAATCGATTAGTAAAAGCGGCGGCAGATCGTCCTTCCGGGGGCTTGTAAAGGTTATTCCCGGTCTTAGCGGGGTAAAGGCCTCTGTCCGATGCGACGCTCTTATAATGGATGATGAATCCAGATCGGATACATACCCGTACCTGGATATCAACAGCCCGGAGGTGGAGATAGGGCATGAGGCAACTGTTACGAAAATAGGCGAAGAGAAGCTGTTCTACCTAATGAGCAGAGGAATATCAGAGATTGAGGCTTCCAAACTAATTGTAAACGGATTTATAGAACCGGTGGTGAAAAGACTGCCTATGGAGTTCGCTGTTGAGATGAACAGACTGATAGATCTTGAAATAGAGGGGAGTGTAGGATGAACACAGTTAAAGATACTATCAAAGAACAGGAGAAATCCGAAAAGCTAAAAGAGGTGCGGCTTCGCTATCTGGATCTGGTCCGGGAACTGCCTTTTCCGAACAGGAACGATGAGGATTGGAAAAATACAAATCTTAAAAATTATCTGAATATAGAGACGGCTTTAACCCAAAGATATAATTTTCTTCATGGAACTTTTAGCTCTTTAAAAGGTCCTGCCGGAATGGCTGTACAGGGACCGGCGGGGAGATGCTGTATCTACAGTATGGAAGATGCGGCGGAATCGGGTTTTCTTAATAAACTTATAAGCCTTAAGGCAATAGAAAAATCTGTCCGCTATTCACCGGATGCCCTGGTCCGCGCACTTTTTGAAAGAGGGGTGTATATAAAGGTTTTAAAGGATAAAAACTGCGGTGAAAACAGGGAACAAAGATACGGCAGCAAAAATACGAAGAAAGAGAATATGATAAATATAAATTTCGATAAGTTTAAGAAAACTTCGGGGAAAGGCTATGCTTTTTACTGGGTTGTTGTAGATATAGAAGGAGGAGCTGATGTCATCCTTACAGACAGCACGCAGAATGAAGTGAATATTTTTGGGGAAATAGACATTATTGCGGGTAACGGCTCTACGGTTAAGTATGTAAGCATTGACGACACTTCCTCCGGAGGATTTCATAGAAAAAAGGCTTTGATCTCTGCGGGGGAAAAATCCAGAATTAGCACATACACTGCTGTGACAGGCACAGGTGATTTCCGCGGTGAACTGGAACTTATAATTCAGGGTCCGGGTGTAAGAGCTGAACTCAAAAAGGCGTATACAGGTGAAGGCATGGCGCGAAAAGATTTTGTGACGCTTCAGCACCATGCAAGCGGTGAGGCGTTTAGCAGCCTGTCTGTACTCGGTGTTCTCGGGGATTCCTCTTCCGGCAGCTTTACAGGTACAATTGCAGTGGACCGTAATGCCAAAGGAACAGACGCGTATCAGGTTTCAAGGACGCTGCTGTTATCCGGGGCATCTCGTGCTCGTGCGGTACCCAGGCTTGAGATTCTGGCGGATGATGTTAAGTGTTCACACGGAGCGAGTCTGGGCAGGATCGACAAAGATGATATGGTCTATTTAATGAGCAGAGGTGTATCGGAAAAGGATGCGGAAATTATGGCCGCAGAGGGATTTTTCGGCCGGTTTATAGATGCTCTGCCGGATTCGGATTCTGCAAGGTTTGTAGAAGAACGGCTAAGCACATCGCTGAAAAGAATTTGCAGGTAAATGTGTTTTTATGGGGGGTATTATGAAAAGGACAGAGGGATTATATATTTCACTAGACAGTTGTAAAAAGGACTTTCCTACTCTTAAGAGGAAAATTTACGGTAAAAAGCTTGTATATCTTGATTCGGCTGCAACATCTTTAAAACCCGAAACTGTTATAAATTCTGTGACAGATTTTTATACAAACCATAATGCGAATATACACAGGGGAGTATATCTTATGTCTCAGGAGGCAACGAGCCTTTATGAGAAAACCCGGGAAAAATTAAAGAATTTTTTTAATGTCCCGCCGTACGGGGAGATTGTCTATACAAGCGGAACGACAGAGGCTATAAATCTTGTTGCTTCTTCCTGGGGAAAGGCAAACCTTAAAAAAGGGGATACTGTTATTCTGTCCGGTATGGAGCATCATTCTAATATTGTTCCCTGGCAGCTGGTGGCGAAAGAAAGAGGTGCGGTACTTAAATATATACCTGTTACAGACGGGGGGGAACTCGACCTGGATGAGTATATAAAGTTTCTAAAAGAGGAACCTGTTAAAATTGTGGCCGTTAATCACATTTCGAATGTTCTCGGGACTGTAAACCCGGTAAAGGATATTGTTAAGCTTGCACACAAAAAGGGTGCTCTTGCACTTATTGACGGAGCCCAGAGTGCTCCGCATATTTCTGTGGATATTAAGGCTATTGACCCTGATTTTTATACCGTTTCCGGACATAAAATGCTCGGACCGACTGGTACCGGGTTTCTGTACAGCAGAAAACAGCTGCTTAATGCAATGTCTCCCTATAAATCCGGAGGTGATATGATAGAGGAAGTGACTCTTGAATCGGCAATATGGAACGAAATTCCGTATAAGTTTGAGGCGGGGACTCAGAATATAGCCGGTTTTGCGGCTCTTGGTGCTGCTGTTGACTACCTTGAGGGCATCGGAATGGAACGGATAGCCGGACACGGAAAGCTGCTGTCAAAGAAAGCCAGAGAAGTGCTTTCAAGTATAGAGGGTATAAAATTTTACGGCCGGGAAGAAGGTTCTGCCGGCGGGGTTGTCTCTTTTACTATTAAGGGTGCGCACCCTCATGATATCGGAACGATTCTCGATTTGGAGGGAATAGCAGTAAGGACAGGGCACCACTGTGCACAACCTCTTATGGCAAGGCTCGGCGTGCCTGCTACTGCACGTGCGAGTTTTTATATCTACAACGATGAGAAGGATATTGAAAGGCTGTTTAACGGATTAAAGAAGGTTATGGAGGTTTTGAAACTTGGATCTTAATGAACTTTACAGAGAGGTAATTTTAACACATGCAGCACATCCGCACCATTACGGCGAGATAGAGAATCCCGATAAGAAATCCCATGGAGCCAATCCTCTGTGCGGAGATTCTTTTGATATTGAGATAAAACTGGACGGTGATAGAATCAGTGAAATTGCATTTGTCGGAGCAGGCTGCTCTATATCAAAGGCTTCCGCATCTATGATGACAGAGATAGCAAAGGGAAAGACAGTTAAAGAATTTTATGCTCTTCTTGAGAAGATAGAGAAAATGGTACGAGGCGAACTTGAACAGGAAGAAATAGAAAAACTGGGCGACCTGGCTGCTCTTGCCGGTGTTGCGACATTCCCAGCACGTGTAAAGTGTGCAATACTGCCCTGGAAGACGTTGAAGAGTGCAGTGGAAAACGATGACTGAAAGCTATTTTATGAATCTCATAAAGAAGAGGAAGAGTGAGCGCAGCTATGATTCCGGGCACGAAGTTGCAGATGGTTGTATAGAATCCATGGTGGAGGCTGCCCGTCTTGCACCTTCGGCATCCAACAGGCAGCCCTGGCATTTTATTGCAGTGAAAGATGCAGACATACGGAAAAGAATCTGCAGGGAGGCTCTTGGAGGTATTGTGGCCAACAAATTCGCATTTGAAGCCCCGGTTATCTTTATTTTATGCACCGAAACAGGGTTTAGCGCTGTTAAGGTCGGAGAAATTGTGAAGGGTATTCCGTATCATCTAATCGATGCAGGAATAGCCGGAGAACACCTTGTTCTACGTGCTGCAGAGCTGGGCATGGGGACATGTTGGATAGGCTGGTTTAACGGTAAAAAAATTAAAAAGATACTTAATATTCCGAAAGGTATTAAAGTGGTTTCACTTATTACAGCCGGGTATCCTAAGCTACGCAATGAGGGGAACGGGCCAGGCAAAGCAAAGGGCGCCAGCGTGCCGGAAATAAGCACGCCGGAAAAGAGAGATCCTGTTAAAAAGAGAAAACCTTTAAATTCGATACTTCATTGGGATAAATGGTAACAGGGTTTAGAACAGGGGCCGGAAGCTGACGGTTTTGAGGCTCTAAAGCTTAAGGTGGCATTAGAAAGGATGATATTGCATATCCCTCGTAGTCTTCTCTTATATCTAAGTTGTACGGATCTATAAGTTTTTTGCCGTCTATTAAAAAGTAGTAATAATGTCTGCCGGGAAGAACTTTTAAAGTAATGCCGTACAAACCGGGTTCCTGCTCCTTTAGTTTATCAATGAAAGGGTCCCAGCTGTTAAAGTCACCTGTGATTGTTACAACATGTCCGGAGGCTATGCGTAAATAGAAGGTCGCTTTGCTGTTTTTTTCTATTTTTGGGTTTACAATAGCGAGTTTAGGCAGGTCTTTTATTTCATAAAAAGAGAAAGCGGTGCCGGAATCGTTATATTTAACATCTGGATTAAAGGGATCCGCCATCCATATTCCGTCTTCCACTATCCTGTAGGTGAGTTCCCTAAGGTTTTCCGGTACAGGGTAGATAAGGAGAAAAATACCGTTTCTGTTCCGTACATATGTGTGGAGTATTTTATAATTTTCATGTTTAAATCTTAATCCGACAAACCGTATCGGTTTGGAAGCTGAAAAAGTAAAGATTATATCCCGGCCGATTAATCTCGGAGGGCCCGCTTTTTTTATATTGCCTACTGTTAAATCCATCATAAGATTATCAATGCCGTACAGAGGCGAAAAGCAGAAAAAGAGAGTAAATAATGTTGCTATTGAAAATCGCTGTAATTTACCGAACATTATAGTATCACACTTTCTTATTCGGAATATGGCATGAACAACTTGATACTATTATCATTTTATGCTTGCGATATACCGACACTTGTGATAGTAAGGTATTGGTGGTAGAAAAGTAAAATGCCCCGTTTGGAAGACATAGAACGTTTTAAACTCATTTTAGACTCTCTTGGAAACGAACCGGAAATTCTAAAGAGTCGTTCGGAAACAATAGAAAGCCCCCCTCTGCCGGAAGAGGAAATGTTATCCGATTTAAGCGACTTGTTCGGTGGAGAAAAACAGGGCGGGGCGCCGGGTCAGGCAGAGGAAGAAGAGCCGGCGCCGGAGAAAGGAACGGCGCCGGGAGCAGAAGGGGAGGAAGCAATTCCCGAAGAACTGCCGGAACTAGATTTTGAATCACTATTCGGCGAGGAAGCGGAGGAGGTGCCTGCATCTGTTGCCGGTACCGGCGCAGAGGTTTCAGCCGAAGAAGAGACAGCAATGCCGGGTGAAGAAGCCCTTTCGGCTGAAAAGCTCTCCATGGAAGAGGAAGCTCTGCAGGCAGAGGAAGAAGTCCCTGCCGGTGAAGAAGCCATACCGAAGGAATTTGCACTTCCCGAAGCTGCAGCGGCCCCGGAGGCAAAAAGGGCAGAAGAAGCACCTGCCGAAGCTGCAGCGGCCCCGGAGCAGCGAACAGAAGGCGAAGAGGAATTTAATCTGCCGGATGAATTCGAGCTTCCCGAAGAATTTGCTCTTCCCGAAGAAGGAGCCGGAGAGACTGGAGGACCTGAGGAAACAGGAGAAAAAGCAGAAGAGGAGTCATTTGAACTTCCCGAGGGGCTGGAATTCGGGGAGGAGCCTGCCCCTGTGGAAGAACCGGCTGAAGTTGAAACACCTGCCGCAGAGCAACCTGCTGCAGAACACCCTGCCGCAGCGCCCGAAGCGCCCTCTGCTCCGGAGCAACCGGAAGCAGGAAAATCTGCCGGTGGATCAGAAGCGCCCAAGGAAACCTTACCTGCCGGAGGTGAAGGCGAGGGTGCTGAGAATGAGGAATTCCTTCTGGATGAATTTACGCTCCCCGAGTTCGGGGATGAATTCGGAGGGTTCGAGGAAGAAGAGGAACATCCGAAAATTCCGCCTGCAGAGGAACAGCCTCCTTTAGAGGAAGAACCGGAAACGGATAGCAGAGAGTATGCAATCACAGACCGGCAGTA
>Ga0164318_10007485_pt1 | contig 10581 bp, 8 predicted proteins | sample GuaBasSedimGuay9_FD_113734 | JGI IMG/M metagenome (GOLD analysis project Ga0164318, IMG submission 113734) | Subseafloor sediment microbial communities from Guaymas Basin, Gulf of California, Mexico - Guay9, Core 4571-4, 0-3 cm | ecosystem: Environmental > Aquatic > Marine > Hydrothermal vents >...
GAATTCAATCAGAGAAGCAGAAGCGATAATCAGAGCAGTGATGATCATCGCAAGAGACAACTTATTAGAACTGGAAGAAATATTGATACCAATCTTCCTGAAATGAGAATCGTCCAGAGAAAACTCAAACCTACCTGAATTGATCTTCTGCAATAAGTTCAAACCCTGCTCAGGAATATCTCTCGCAGTATCAAAAGCTCTCTTAGCTTCCTCAAGAACATAATTCCTGATTGCTTTGGATGACCTGAAACGAGCAAGTATCTTAGCAGCTTTCTGTCTGGAATAGGAGACAAAATCAAAATCAGGGTCAATGAAATCACAAGTCCCTTCAGCAGAGACCAAGGCCTTACCAAAAAGAACAGCATTCTGCGGAACAACAAAACCTTGTTTGGTGCAGGAGATAAACAATTGATGCATCATATGAGTGGCTTTAGCTTCACCACTATCATCATTATACCATTCATTGATTATATCATAAATATCCTGCTTAAGCTTCTCAAGATCAGTTCGTTTGGTCGGAGATCCGTACTTCATCAGAGCGCGAAGGACAGCGTCAGCATCCTTTTTGCTTATAGCGCTGATCAAAGAAATGCCAAGCATCTTAAGCTTAGAATCAATATAACCCACAATCCCAAAATCAATCAACCCCAATCTCTTATCAGGCAGGACTATGATATTCCCAGGATGCAAGTCGGCATGAAAAAAACCATAATCAAATATCTCTTTGATAAGCTCGTCAATGATCACCTTGACAAAGCTCTTATCAGGATGAGAAACATGAGATAACTTCTTTCCTGGCAGAAAATCCATAGTGAGAACCTTTCTTGAAGTCGCAGGCCAGTAAACAGCAGGAACCACAATCCTGGCAGAGCGCTTCTGCTTATGGATGCGTTCTACATTCCTTGCCTCAAAGACAAGATTCAACTCATTCTTAGTATATCTCTCAAACTCATCCACAATCCTTGAAGGAGAGACAGGCAAGTCCTTAAACCTAGACTCAACCCTTGAAGCAATAAGCCTTAAGATGGAGATGTCAGTGTTAAAAGCATCCCTGATGCCAGGCCTTAAAACCTTAACAACAACATCCTTGCTGTTGAACAATTTAGCTCTGTGGACCTGAGCAACACTCGCGCTGCCAATAGGATCATGCTCAAAATTCTTAAAGACAGAACCAAGCTCTTTTCCCAAGCTTTTTTCAATCGCTTTTTTGATAACGTCAAAATGAACAGGAGGAACATCATCCAACAGCTTCTTGAACTCAACGCAAAACTCCTCAGGCACAAGATCCGGCCTGATGCCAAGCAATTGGCCTAACTTAATGAAAGCTCCGCCAAGCTCCTCAAAAGACTTTCTCAAATTAACAGCAAGCTCAGCAGGCAATTTTCTGCTCATCAAAAAACGCTTAGTGAAGGGCAAATGCAGCTTCAGGCCAAGCTCTTCAATCAAAAAGCCAAGGTTATTCTTTAACAAGACCCTGACGACTCTTGCGATGCGCTTCAACTCTTTTTTCTCCATAAGACAATAAAAATCACCAACATTTTTAAATGCTTCTCTGTTTTTCACAAAGAATGGCTGAACTGATCATAGCTGAAAAGCCAAACGCAAGCAAAAGGATAGCAGAAGCTTTGGCGGATAAAAAACCAACAAAATTATCCAATAGTGGAGTGCCATACTATAAATTGACACATGAAGGCAAAGAAATAATAATAGCATCAGCAGTAGGCCACCTGTTCGGGCTGGCAGAAAAAACAAAATCAAAACACTTTGCATATCCAGTATTTGACATAGAATGGAAACCTGCAAATGAGATAAGCAAGAAAGCAGACTTCACAAAAAAATATCTTAACACGCTGAAAAAAGTCTCAAAGAATATCAAGGAGATAACAGTAGCGACAGACTATGATGTTGAAGGAGAAGTCATAGGCCTGAATGTCGTCAGATACATCTGTCATAGAAATGATGCAAGAAGGATGAAATTCTCAACACTGACAAAACAAGACCTCATAGAATCGTACAAAAAAATATCAAAAACATTAGACTGGGGACAAGCCCTAGCAGGAGAAACAAGACACTTTCTTGACTTCTATTACGGCATCAACCTGTCAAGAGCATTGATGTCAGCAATACAAAAAGCAGGAATGTTCAAGATACTAAGCACAGGGAGAGTCCAGGGGCCTGCGCTGAAAATAATCGTAGACAGAGAAAAAGAGATACAAAGCTTCAAGCCAGTAAAGTTCTGGCAGTTAGAATTGAACGGAATAGTAAAAAAAGAAAACATCACAGCAATGCACGAAAAAGACAAGTTCTGGGAAAAGAAAGAAGCAGACAAGATTCATGAAAAGATAAAAAATGAAAAAAAAGGCGTGGTGGGGGATGTCAAAACAAAGGAATTCAAACAAGACCCGCCAAAGCCTTTTGACCTTACAACACTCCAGACAGAAGCATTCAGATGCTTTGGCATAAAACCAAAACAAACACTTGACATAGCGCAAGAACTATACACAAACGGGCTCATATCATACCCAAGGACGAGCTCTCAACAATTACCTCCTTCGATTGGTTATAAGAAAATACTTACAGCATTATCAAGACAATCAGCATACAAAAAGTTATGCGAGAAAGTGCTGAAAGGAAAAATGACGCCAAACAACGGCAAAAAAACAGACCCAGCACATCCAGCAATCTATCCAACAGGCCTGACAGGAGAATTAGAAGGCAGGCAATTCAAGATATATGATCTTGTAGTCAAAAGATTCCTTGCAACATTCGGCACACCAGCAATCAGAGAGACTGTGAGCATAAGGATTCTTGTCAAAGACGAACCATTCGTGACAAAAGGGACAAGAACAACAAAAAAAGGCTGGCACGAGCTGTATGCGCCATATGTAAAGCTTGAAGAGGTAGAGATGCCTCCAGTAAAAGAGAAAGACGAAGTCACAGTCAAAAAGATAAACCTGATAGAAGACGAGACAAAACCACCCAGAAGATACACTCACGCCAGCCTGATCAAAGAGCTGGAAAAAAGAGGATTAGGAACAAAAGCAACAAGAGCGCAAATTGTTGAGACACTATTCCAGAGACAATACGTGGACGGAGAATCACTGGAAGCCACAGAACTAGGGATACACAACATAGAAGTCCTTGAGAAATACAGCCCAAAAATACTTGATGAAGCGCTGACAAGACACTTTGAAGAAGAGATGGAAGAGATAAGGGGCGGAAAGAAGAGCAAAGACTCAGTCCTATCAGAAGCAAGAGACATCCTCACAGAAATACTTGACGAATTCAGATCAAAAGAAAAAGAGATAGGAGAAGAACTGAAAAAAGCATTCACCCAGACAAGAACAGCACTAACCACAGTGGGAAAGTGCCCGAACTGCGAAGAAGGCATGCTTGCGATAAGACGAGGCAGGTTCGGCAGGTTCATAGCCTGCGATAAGTATCCTGAATGCAAGACAACATTCAACCTGCCAAAGACAGGAACTGTGCAAGTGACAGAAAAGATATGCAAAGAATGCGGATACCCAATAATAAGAATCAGGAAAGGAAAAAGACTTCAAGAAGTGTGCATCAATCCAAAATGCCCAACAAAAGAAACAACACAAAAAGTGGAAGAGAGAACATGCCCAAAATGCGGGAAAGGAAAATTAGTGGTTAAAAGAAGTGTCTATGGGCAATTCCTTGGCTGCGACCAGTATCCAAGCTGCAAATACACAGAACCATTAGATGGAAAAAAGAAAACAGCAGATGAAGCGAGCAAAGACAAGACAGTCAAGAAAAGATCAGCAAGTAAAAAGAAGATAGCAGGCAAGAAGAGCACAAAGAAAACAGCAAAAAAGAAAGTAACAAAGAAAAGCAAAACATCAAAAAAATAAAACAACAATAGCAAAGGAATTCTTTAAAGCAATAAAATCATAAAAAACAGTAAAATGATCTTGGGTTGAAAGATAAGCGTCTGTTTGCGAATAATGTCATGAAAATCAGCAAAAGACTCTTGAGTTGAATAATTGGTGTGTGAAGTGGTGTTGTGATCAAAAGCAGGAGACTTTTTGGTTAAAGGGAGGTGCGCGAAAGGGTGTAATACGCAGGGGTAGAGAACTCTTAGGCTAAAAAAATAGGCGCGCTGTTTGCGCGCAACTGATAATTGCGGAAGTTTTTTTCTGAAAGAAGAATCACAGAGTTGAAGGAATTTTTTTTGGAAATAATGTTTTAGATTGCAAGAAAATCAATAAATTTTTAGCAGAAGAAAAATAGACCGTTAAAAATAAGAAAAGAAAATGACAATGAATCAACAATAACACGAGCACAATAAAACTTAAAAGCAGGACAATATTCTGCGGCGAATATGAAAAGGATACAAAAAAAGCTCTTGTTCATAACAGTATTATTGTTGTTCTCAACGCTCTTGCTAACTGCAACATATGCATCACAAGGAACAACACAAGGAGCAATGGAAGGCCACACACACCTGCTTGCTTTATTGGTAAAAAACGGAGCTAACGAAGGAATGATAGCTGGCCTTGACCTGAAAGTCATCCCAGGAAATGGGGAGGTCTTCTTGCAGACATTTCCTATGACACAGATCACCACTCAAGCAAGCATGAGATTCGCTAAACAAATAGCTTGTGAAAAGTACGAGCTGGACTGCTCAAAATATGATTTTCTCTACACGATCACATCAGCGCCAGGAGTGATAGGAGGGCCAAGCGCAGGAGCTGCCGCTGCAGTGCTCACAGCAGCAGTCCTAAAAGGCAAAAGCGTCAATGAATCAATATCCATGACAGGGACAATAAACTCAGGAGGCTTGATAGGGCCTGTAGGAGGGCTGGAAAAGAAAATAGAAGCAGCAGCAAGAAATGGGATAAAAGAAGTTCTGATACCCTTTGGCATGACGAAGTATAAGTCCGAAGGCAACCTGACAATAGATCTCGAAGAGCTTGGTAAAGAATTAGGCATCAAAGTAAGAGAAGTTGGAACATTAGAAGAAGCAGCACAACTCATTGCAGGGATAAAACCAAGAAAAAGAGAAGCTCTTCTTAAAATAGATGAGAAGTACTTAAGCAAGATGAAGTCAATAGCAGAAAGATTATGCAACAGGACAAACAAGCTGAAAAAGAAAGTCCAAGAACAAAATAACTCCACCGCTAACAGCAGCAGTAAGATTCAGGGAGAAGGGTCTCAAACCAAAGCAAGAGAAGAAAGTGAGGAAGATTACCTCACAAAAGCAAAAGATTCCTTTGAAAAAGAAGACTATTACTCAGCCGCAAGCTACTGTTTCAGAGCAAACGTAAATTTCAGGGAAGAATCTTTTGCAAACCTCACAAAAAAAGAAAGCAAAGAACTGCTGAACAAACTGAATTATATACTGGGAAAACAAAAAAAAGAGATAGCAGGAAAGCATATCAGGACACTGACAGACATTGAAACTTATATGGCAGTAATGGAAAGAATTGAGGAGGCCGCAGCACTCCTTGAAAGCGCGCAACAAGAATCAAAACAAGGCAAGTATGATACAATGCGTAACTTGCTGGCTTTAGCGACAGAACGGATATTCTCAGCGCAAGTATGGGCAGAATTCTTTGATTTAACATATGATACCCGAATAAAGGCAATAGAAAGTGAAGAGATAAAGGAATCATGTTCAGCGAAAATATCTGAAGCAGAGGAAAGTCTGAATTATGCAAAAGCAACTTTTCGGGCAATGAACATGGGAACCCTGCAAGATGAGATTGAGGTAGCATATGCAGCGATGCGTTCAGGAGATAATATCATGTGCTTATACAAGGCAGCAAAAGTGAAAGCAGAATCAGATGTCTTGCTGGCATTAAAAGGGCTTAGCGATGCGAACTTCAACAAGACAATGGAACTAAAGCTCAAAGCAGCGCAGGAAGCCATCTCCAAAAGCCTGAAAAAAGGAGCGTTCCCAATAATCGCCTACAGTTACTATGAGTATGCAAAGAGCCTGTTCAAGTTTAGAGAGCCAATCTCTCCATTATTTGCGGAGTATGCGCTAGAGTTGGCAAGTATTGATATGTATTTCAGACAACCAATAAACCCAGCAATAACTGTGGAAAAAGGAAATGGATTGGCTGATGCCAAAAAAAGGAAGAGACAAGAGTATCTCTGGGAAGTCACAGTAACAGCATTTATGATACTTGTTCTTGTGTTGATATGGGCGGCCTATGAGATAGGATCAAGAAGAAGAGATAAAAGGATAAAAGCGATGATTACAAAGAGAAAAAGAAAGGAATCGCAAAGCAAAGGAAAGGGTAAGAGAAGGAATAACAGAAAGAAGACGTGAGAAGATGGGACGAGGAAGAAAATCAGAACTGAAGAAGATAATGCCAGAAAAAAGATGATGACGATATTGAATGATTAGAAACCCTGCAAACCCCCGAAGAGGTTTGCGAGGGAAAAAGAGGTGATCAGAAACCCACACAAGCGCCGAAGCACTCGTGCGGGAAAAAGAGGTGATAGTTAAATTTTATGGAATAAAACACCAATTTTTCCTGTCACCACTCTTGTATGGTGCAACTCATATTTAAATGTTTCGGTTTTGGAGTTACTTCGGAGTAGTAATCGAGTAATTATTATATAAAATTTAAATATCTTGCTGAATAAAGGCCAAAAAATGGTAAAATGCAGATGTGGGAAAGAAGCTTTGAAAGGGCAAAAATACTGCAAGAGATGCTTTCTGAGAATCTTTGAAAAAAGGGTCAGAAAAGAGCTACAAAGATACAGATGGTTCAAAAAAGGAGATAAAGTCCTGATACTTGATGATTCAACAAGCAAGACAGACATACTTAAAGAAGTGTTCCTGCCATTAGTTGAAGCGATCAGAATCCCTGTCAAGATAGGAAAAAGAAGGCGGAAAGGCTATAGAATAGTGACTCCAGAGAACGCAGATGATGAATGCCACGCATTCCTTGCAGCAATCACAAAGAACAAGGAATGGAAGAAAAAAGAAGAAATAAAGCCATTAAGGCAGATAACAGATGAAGAAATACAACTCTACATCAAAATAAAAGGATTTAATCCATACAAAAGAAAGAAAGACGAGCTTTATGAATTCATTGATGACATGGAAAAGAAATACCCTGAAACAAAGTTTGCATTACTGAAATCCAGCGAACAATCACTTGATTAACTCATGCTTCTTAAGGATTTTCTTCAACTGCTCAAAACTTTCACTCTTCCTAAATTCCTTGACCTTATCGACAGGCAGGCTTTTAATCGCTTCTAAAGCTATCTTAGTGACAATCTTAAGGTCAGAGACTGCGTCCTCTGCCTGAAGCTTATAATCAATGTCGTCATCTTCAGCATCTTTCTTCTTAACAGAAAAAAATCTCTTAAACCAAGAACCCACTGATTCTTTAGGCTCAACAACTTTTGTTTCACCAGCCTCGGAATAGACTTCAACATCATCGGGAATGCTGACAGCACCCTCTTTTTTAGGAGAAATCTTTGAAATAAGATCCTTAAAAGAGAACTGCTTGCCCTTCCTTCTGGCAGAGAGATAAGATTCCATCTCTTTATCAAAGTCTCTTTTTCCCATGAGGATTAAAAAATAAAGATGATTTATAAATCTTGTGATGAGAACTGTGTTTGTGTTATTTTTCACAAAAAAGTAAATCAAAACACGAGCATAACAAAGCCATCAAAAAAGAAAAAAGGCCCCTTTTTTGGGGCCAAAGGCAACCTTCCAACAAGTACAATGGGGGTGGTACTTGGAAGGCAAGAAAAAACGCAAAAAGAGACCATCAATTGATGATCTCAATTCCAAGCTCCTCGTTGATCTCGCTGCCAGAAGAAACTTCTCTGGCTTTGCCGAGAATAGCAGGGCTTTGCACACCAGTGATGATGGTCATGACCATAAGCTTGCCTTTCATATCATCACTGACCCTGGCGCCAAGGATAACATTAGCATCCTCATCCAACTCTTCAGTCACAAGCTCACCCACTTTACTATGTCCTCTAAAGTCATGTCAGGGCCTCCGCAGATGTGAAGCAAAGCTCCAGTCGCGCCCTCATACTTAATATCGAGCAGAGGGTTGTTCAGCGCGCCCTTGACAGCCTCTTCAACCTTGTTGTTGGTGTCAGAAGTTCCGACTCCAATAGCCGCAACTCCCCCATTTGTCATGATTGCTTTCACATCAGCAAAGTCCAGATTGACTAAGCTGGGAATAGCGATAGTCTCAACAATCCCTTTAAGCATGGTTGAAATCAGTTCATTAGCCACGGCAAAAGCCTGCTGGACTGGCAGATTTCCAGCAATCTGGACCAGCCTGTTATTGTCAATCACGATCACAGTATCTGTGGATTTTCTTAAGAGGTCCAGGCCATATTCTGCCTTATCGATCCTGGCTCTTTCAATGTTGAAAGGCATGGTGACAGTGCCTATAACAATCGCGCCTATGTCTTTGCAGAGCTTAGCGATAACAGGAGCAGAACCAGTTCCTGTGCCGCCTCCCATGCCTGCGCAAACAAAGACCATGTCAGCTCCCTGAAGAGCGTTCTTTAGCTCATTGATACTCTCCTGAGCAGCCTCAGCTCCTTTTTGGGGGAATCCACCGCAGCCAAGCCCTCTTGTCACGTCCTTACCGATGAGGAACTTTTTGTCTGCTTCAGTGATATTAAGGTGTTGTTGATCAGTATTGCACGCAATAATCTCAGCACCTTTGATGCCTCTCTTATAGAGCCAACTTACCATGTTGTTGCCAGCTCCACCAGTGCCGATAACCTTTATGTTAGCCTGACCGTAGTCTGGCTTAGCGATGTCTTCAGACATTTTTTGCGCGTTTTCCACAAACATATTCATTTTCTCACCAACCCCCTTAAGGTATTTATTTCACTCGAAAGTTTATACAAAATATTTTATACTACGAGTGTTTACACTATTTCAGAAGTCGTGATATGCTTGCGCCAAAAAGTATATCAACTATATGATTCAAGAAGACTTCAACTAACAAAAAAGTTTAAACGTTCGCCAAAACGTTTTTACAACCCCAAATTCATAAACGAGTTTGCGCCAACAAACTCAAAATTATATTTCTTTTAAAAAACATATCTAATATTTAAATCTTTTTTTAAACTTTAAAGTAGTGTTCAAGATAAGGAACTAGCGTCAAGAAACAAATTTTCTTCAGCACCGACGGGCTAAGTCAACTTAAATGAGTTAGTGCCTGTGTTGCGCGAAAGATGTTGAGGGCAGAGAAATAAGACTTTTGGACTGAATAAGAGGTGCGTGAAATGGCGTAATGATTAGGAGCAAAAAAACTCTTGGGCTAAATAATAGGCACGTAAGGGAGTGTGCTTGGCAGAGGTGGAAAACTTTTGAGTTAAATAATAGGCGCACGAAAGAGAGCGATGCGCAGGAGCAGAAAACTTTTGGGTTGAACAAGAGGCGCGCGAAAGAGGGTGATGCGTAGGGGTAGAAAACTTTTGGGTTGAACAAGAGGCGTCCTGCTTGGACGCGACTGATATTTGTGCTTGTTTTCTTTTGAAAGGGGAATCGCAGAGTTGAAAGCAGTTTTTAGAGGAAGCAAAAGTATTCTCAGAAGATAAAAAATCGCAGAGTTGATGGTCTGTTTTTATTGGAAAAAAATAAAGTTAAACAAAAAAATCACCTGATAACTGCGCTTGGCGGCATAGGCATAACTAAAGTTGACTTGACCGCACCGACGAAAAAATAAAAAAACAATCCCAATGATAATGCAGCAAGAAAGAACTTACAAAAAGAAAAAAATCATTTACTCAATTTTTCAGCTATTTTTTGCACAAATTCCTTTCCTTTCCGAGCAACAGCCCTGACGTGCTCTGCATAATGCTGGAAATAAGCAGCAACATCCTTGATCCTATTCCCATAAGACTCCAGAAAAGTGACATTCTCAAGATTAAACTTAGACGGAGCAGGAGGCTTTTCAGCAGCATAACCAATAGGCAGAACAGCATGCACGATAACATTGTCAGGGATGTTAAGGATCCTTTTGATCATTGCATCCTCAAAAGCGCCAACCCAACAAGTTGCCAAACCTTGAGCACTGGCAGCAAAAATCATGCTCATGACAGCAGCAGCGCCATTATGATACGAATAGAATTCACCCCTATTACCATAATGCTCAATAGTCCTGGACGGATCTGTACAGACCACAATCAAGACAGGAGCAGAATCAATCCAAAACTGCTCTAGACAAGATTTTGCCACAGCCTCAATAGTCTCTGGCTTCTTGACGAGAATGAACTTCCAATCCTGCAAATTACCCGCAGAAGGAGCAAGCCTGCCAGCATCCAAGATCTTTCCGATCTTCTCCATCTCAACAGGAATATCCTTAAACTTCCTGACGCTCCTCCTGTTATAGATAATATCAAAAACGTCCATAACCTGAAGGAAAATAAAAAGAGTATATAAAGTTTTAGGGAAAAAAAGATTTGCCGCAGCAAGAAAGAAGCAAGCAAAAGAGAGCAATAATGCGACACCAAACACTTTTTTGTTGAACAAGATGCACGCGAGATACAGTAATCAGCAACAGCAGAAAACTTTTGGGCTGAACATTAGGCATTCTTGATGCTGTGAAAAGTAAC
>Ga0164318_10007486_pt1 | contig 10581 bp, 9 predicted proteins | sample GuaBasSedimGuay9_FD_113734 | JGI IMG/M metagenome (GOLD analysis project Ga0164318, IMG submission 113734) | Subseafloor sediment microbial communities from Guaymas Basin, Gulf of California, Mexico - Guay9, Core 4571-4, 0-3 cm | ecosystem: Environmental > Aquatic > Marine > Hydrothermal vents >...
CGATCTGTTCGATGAGGGGCTTGAGTTCATGTACGACGCCATCACAGGCCCTCTGTTTGATCAGCAGGAGATGGTCAACGAGCGGTCTGTGATAATGAACGAGTACCAGAGAAACACCAGCGGTCCATACTGGAACTTGTGGAGGATGCGTGAACAGGTTCTTTCCATCGAACCGTGGCGAAGCAGCTCCATTGGTGACCCTGATGTAATTCAGTCTGCCAGCCCTGAGGTTATGCACATGTTCCAGCACAAATACTACACACCTGATAACGCGGCACTGATCATTACCGGTGACGTGGACATGGAAACTGTAATGCCGGCGGTTGAGGAGATGTTCGGAAACTGGGAGTACGGCGGAAACAGCGACTACTTTGATCTTGGGCTGAATATTTCAATTCCAAAAGACACAACAGTTTATGCAGGAGGTCCTGAGGGTATGGGATCGGTGAGCATTGTCTATGTAGGCCCATCCATGGCTGGCCAGCAGAAATGGACCTATGCGGCAGACGCTTGGGGGCAGTTCACAAGCAGGATGAGTGGGGAATACTTCAATGATCTCGTTACCAATGGACCTTTCCTTAATGTGTACGCAAGCTACTATTCCCAGAGGTTTGAACCCACCATAACATTCGGCGGAACAATTGATCCGGAGCTTGCCGATGAGGGTCTTGAAATGATGCGGCAGGAGATTCAGAGCATGTTCCGTGAGGGCTACTTCACCGAAGAAGGAATCGCACTGGCAGTGGAACAGCTGAGAAGGGAACGGCTTTTCAACGAAGAATCAAGCAGAGATATGGCAACGGGAACGCTGCCGTTCTGGTGGGTTGAGGGCGGTGGTCTTGACTACTACAACAGCTACCCCGACAGCCTTGCCGCTGTGACTGTTGACGATGTGGAAGCCTTTTTGAACAGATGGGTAAAAGACAGGCCTTCGGCTGTGTTTATTCTTACTCCGGAAGGAGAGTGGGTGGAATGATCTCCATTATTTTAGCACTGAGCATTCTGGCCGCTGTGCCGGAGAATGTTACCGAATTCGATCTGAGCAACGGCATTCATGTTATCTCCAGGACCGTTACAGGCGGAGAGGTTGAAGGAGTTAGTTTTTTTCTTGTAGGCGGCTCCCGTGTGCTTGATGAGTCAAATCAGGGAATTGAGGCTTTTGCTCTGGAAGCGGCTATGACAGGCAGCGACACCTATCCCGATGAAAGATGGCGGGAGATCATGGACTACACCCGTGCCAGCTGGAATGCTTCGTACAACTACGGTTACTCCAGATACCACCTGAAGTGTCTTTCCGAAGACCTTCCTGTATTGCTTGACGGGTTTGCCGACTGCCTGCTGGAGCCCCAGCTTGATTCAGAAGTTGTGGAGAGGGTCCGTAATTCACAGCTTGTTTCCCTTCAGGCAGAGCTTGAAGACCCTGACAACCGGATCTGGTTTGTTGCCAACAGGGGATTTATGGGTGCCGGTCATCCCTTCATGCTTCGCCCTGATGGAATTCCATCCACAATAGAATCGTTTACCGGTGAAGACGCGCGGCGGTGGCTTTCAGACAGGGTAAAGAGCGGAAACATCGTTATAACACACGCCGGACCTACACCTCCCGGGGAGCTTGCCGCAATACTGGAAACCACCTTTGGCAGAATTCCTGAAGGCGGAGATGTTCTTCCACCTGTACCGGAGTTTTTCATTGATGGAGATACCCTGGTGTACGAGAACGATGAAACTCTGTCTGCTTACTGTGTGGTTAAGTTCAAGGCTCCTCCTGCGGGAGACGAAGATCTTCCCGCATACACAACCGCCATGGGTGTTGTTGATGAGCTGCTGTGGCAGGTGCTCCGCACGGACAATGCGCTTACATACGCTGTAAGCGGAGGAAGCACAAACAGTTACAGGCAGAACTGGGGGTTCATGTACATCAGTACAACACAGCCGGTGAAGTCGGCGGAACTCATGGTTGGTGTGTTCAGGGATGTGGCAGACGGTAATGTGGACCAGTCGCTTGTAACAGGTATTGCCAACAACAACCGGACAGTTCAGGGTATCAGCGCCCAGTCAATGGATTCCCAGTGCTGGATGCTGGGCAACGGCTATATATCCGCCGGAGACTGGCGTACCTCCTACATGCTGCAGGATTCCTATGAAGACCTCACAGTTGATGAAATCAGCAGAGCTCTGTCGGACTGGGCACAGGATGCCGGCTGGGGTATCATTGCTGACAGTACCATTGTCGATTTTTCCGAGTTCAAGCCATGGTCGCTGAAGGGAGAGTAGAATGAAGTCAATGCTGATACAGATGGCAGGAATGTTCCTGCTGGTTGCTTTTACCGGTTGCGGTACAACTGACACACAGCAGCTGCAGTCGGAGGCCGATACTGTAAACATCACCGGAATAGTGGAGGTACTCGCAGCGGGAACCAGGTCTGAAAGCGTTATTATCACAGATGAGGAATCCGGTGAGGTTTTTGCCCTGGTGGGAGAGAAGGCATACGACATGGTGCCCGAGTACGGTCAGCTTACTGCGGTAAGAGGTCGGCTTACTGAAGAGGGGTACTGTGTCCGGATGGATCTTCAGAAGGTTTACGTGATAGACTATTCCATCATCAGTGTTGAAGATATGGACGATTACTGACAGGCCGCTGCTGTCAGTTTGAAGAAAATCCAGTGACTGGAGGTTGAGATGGCTGCTGAGGATGTGCGCTGGAGGCAGAGATTCGGAAACTACCTGAAAGCTTTGAATCAGATGGCCCGGTTTATAGAAAAGGGGAACCTGTCCGAGCTTGAAGAGCAGGGTCTTATCAAATCGTTTGAATACACATTTGAACTTGCGTGGAAAACGCTGAAAGACTTCCTGGAATACAGCGGTCAGAGTGATATCTATGGGTCCCGTGATGTCATTCGAAAGGCATTTCAGCTGGAATTGATCCAAGATGGTGATGGATGGATGGATATGCTGAAGAGCAGGAACAAAACCTCTCATACCTACAACGAAAAAACTGCCAGAGAGATTTGTACTGCTGTGACTTCTCAATACTATCAGTTGTTTTGTCGGCTGGAAAAAAAATTGAGCAGTCTCTGACATGAGTCAGTATGGTCTGTCTGATGATGTAATTGCTGAAATAGTGAAGGTGTTTCGCAACTTTCCCGTTGTTGAAGAGGTTGTGCTGTATGGTTCAAGAGCTATGGGTAACTTCAGAAATGGTTCAGACATTGACATTACACTCAAGGGAACCGGGCTGGACTTGCATATGCTTAATCGCATTTCTCTCGGTCTGGACCATCTGATGCTGCCGTATACTTTTGATATTTCTATTTATGATCATATCGACAATGAAGAATTGAGAAGTCACATAAAGAGAAGAGGCGTGGTTTTTTACTCAGCCGGGGATTAACCGTTCTTCCGGTTCGGCCTTACACCTGATGAAGCAACTCACTGAGCCATGGTTACTTGATGAGATCACCGGTGCCGGTGGTGTCGTCTGTGAACGCCAGGTATTCCACCCGGTTTCGACCGGAGGACTTTGCGCGGTACAGAGCGTTATCAGCACGCTGTATGGTGTCTGTCAACGGTTCTCCTCTGTGGTACTCGGAAATTCCGACAGAGAGGGTTACGCAGATTGGCGTGGCGCCATACCAGGTCTCCAGCTCTTCAACTGAAGACCGTATTTTTTCACCAAGGGCGTTGGCTCCGTCCACGCCGGTATCGGGAAGCAGAATGATGACTTCCTCGCCACCCCAGCGTGCCAGTATGTCCTGGTTTCGAACTCTACGCAGCAGTATCGATGATATCTCCTGCAGCACGCGGTCACCCATGGCGTGGCCAAATTTATCGTTAACGCGCTTGAAATGATCCAGATCGATCATGATGACGGAGAAGGATCTGGCGGAACGTTCAGCCATGGAGACAACCAGCCGGCTCAGTTCAAGGAAACCGCGGCGGTTGAGCAATCCGGTTAGAGGATCCGTGCGTGCAGCGGATTCTTCCCTTGCCAGATGACAGTTAATAGCATGGGTGGCCAGAAGAAAGAAAACAATGAAACCCAGCACCGGGAGAAAATAGGGGACATTTACCAACCCCAGTTCATTTACTGTGTCAGATACGAGACAGATCAGCAGTACCGCCAATCCCCACAACACCACTCTGGCATCGGCGTCTCCTTTGCGGGCAGACTTAACAGCCTTGAACAGTGTTGCAAGAAGCAATAACGCCACGATGATCATCACGGCATTATGTGTTATTCTAAATACCGTGAGTGGAAGCAATAAAAATTCCAGGCCTCGTATCAGTCGGGGTGGAGTGGTTTCCGCAAGGCTGAATACCAGTTCCAGAAGGCTTACCACGACCCCCGCCACACCTATGTAATTGAGTATGCCAACAATGGGATGCCCGCTGATACCAGTTGTTCTGGAAAGCACACCTGTGAAATTGACTATCAGCGCGGACAAAGCTGCCGCAGCCAGCCACAGGTTGGCGAGTCGTTCTGGCCGATGTCGCCAGAGATCCAGACGGGCACCCAGAAAAATGAGAAAGACTCCCGCACCTACGCCATCTATGTACGCTTTCCACATGGAGTTGAGCATGTATTGCCTCTATCCCTTCTCACTTTCTGATTTTCTACGAACTCATACGAGGAACCCTGAAACTTTACAAGACAACAAATCTTCAGGGGGAGCAGTACGCGCATCCTCCTGTGCAAAACTCCACCTGGAAGTGACTGATCAACAGGATAGTGGGTTTTACGCAATCTCATTACCCGCTCACCAAATAGATTCTCAGTTAAAAACTAACCATACTGCGCGAGACAAGCCTGGTCAAACATCCACAGAGGTTCCGGGGAGGTATGGTTTTCCCGGAAATCGTTGTGTTTTCACTTCTCAAATTAACACTCTCTGAAAGTCTGCTCTATATTTGTGGTTCAAAATTCATTCCGGGGGTGCTGTTTGGCTGGAGCAAAAGGCAGAGGTCCAAAGCTTGACAGGTCGAGTTTAAAGAATCTTTATTCTCGGATATTCAAACACAAAAAAGCTTTGCTCGGTGGTGTTGTCGCACTGATAGGTGTGGATGGTCTGCAGCTGCTTGTTCCTCAGATATTTAGAAAGCTCATAGACGCTCTTGCCCGGGGAACAGCGGATTCCACATTGGTGTGGCGCATGGGTTTTTCCATTGTAGCCATAGCTCTGGGAATGGCTTTTTTCAGGTTTTTCTGGAGGATCTTTATTGTTGGAGCCAGCCGCAGGCTTGAAAGAGACCTGAGGGCCGAATTCTACAGCCATCTTCAGAAACTACCCGCCCAGTACTATGACAAAACAAAGGTGGGCGACCTGATGGCCCACGCCACCAACGATATAAACGCTGTGAGAATGGCTGCGGGTATGGCAACCATCGCCTCCTTTGATGCTCTTTTCATGAGCGTGGCCAGTGTTATCATGCTTCTTCTTATAGACTGGCGGCTTACTCTGATAACCATGATTCCACTGCCCTTTATAACGCTTCTTGTTACCAGATTCGGCAGAATGCTTCATGACCGGTTTGAATCTGTTCAGAAGGCATTCAGCGGGCTCACTGAAAAAACACAGGAGTCATTTTCAGGCATAAGGGTTATCAAGGCGTACGGTGATGAGCAGTCTGAGAGAAAACTCCTTTCCGAGAAAGCCGGAAAGTGCGTTCATGAGAACATCAGGCTTACCCGTATATGGGGCTTCATGCAGCCTCTTGTTATGGGTCTTGCCATGATGAGCAGCTCTATTCTGCTCATGGTCGGCGGGCGGGCTGTTATTGGAGGGTCAATTTCTCTGGGGCAGTTTGTGGCTTTTTCAAGCTACCTTGCCATGCTCACATGGCCTATGATGGCAATTGGCTGGGTGGTTAACCTTCTTCAGCGCGGTGCCGCAAGCATGGGCAGGCTTGAGAAGATAATGAACATAAAGCCGGCCATTGCAGACGGCCCTGTTTCGGATCAGCCAGAACCTGCCATTGAGGTAAAAGGACTTTCGTACACATATCCCGGAACCGACGCGGAAGTGCTGAGTGATATTTCATTCAGTATTCCCGCCTCGTCAACGGTGGGAATAGTAGGCAGAACAGGCAGCGGGAAAACCACACTTGTGGAACTTCTTATGCGTCTCTACGATCCCCCTGCCGGAACAGTTTTTTTAGACGGTGTTGATGTAAGGCAGCGTGAGCTGAGCAAGGTTCGCGGCCTGTTCGGTTACGTACCGCAGGAGACTTTCCTGTTTGCCCTTTCCATTGCTGACAACATTTCGTTCGGAGTCGACAGCCTTCCACTGGAGACGGTAAAACATCTGGCGGAACTTGCAGAAATTCATTCTGAGATCGAAGGTTTTTCACAGGGGTATGAAACCATGGTAGGCGAGAGGGGCATCACGCTGTCCGGCGGTCAGAAACAGAGAATTGCCATAGCCAGAGCACTTGCTGTCTCCCCGTCCATACTTGTGCTTGATGACTCGCTGAGTGCCATCGATACGGAAACGGAATCCGCGATTCTTGAGAAGCTGAAGAAAGAAATTTCCGGTCTCACAAACATTCTTATTGCACACAGAATAAGCACAGTTCAGCACGCCGACCTTATTCTTGTGCTTGACCACGGAAAACTTGTTGAGAAAGGAACTCACACGGAGCTTCTGGGGAAAGACGGTTACTATTCCGAGCTTTACAGAATGCAGCAGCTTGAGGAAGAAGTTGAAAAAAGAACTGAAGGAGGTGACCGCTGATGCCTCCCCACGGAAACAGTTCATTCGCCGATGATACCATTGAAGGAAAGGGATACGACTCAAAGCTTGTAAAGCGGCTGCTTCACTATGTGAGACCACACCGCAGGCTGATATTCCTTGCAATGTTCTTTATGCTGATATCCTCCAGCGTGGAGCTGCTTCTTCCATACGTGACAAAACAGGGAATAGACAAGTACCTGGCCAGGCTGTACCAGGTGTACACCGATACACCTGCCGCCTGTGACAGCCTTTTCAATCTTGAGCCTGCAGAGGGTGATTTTGTTTTTCTTTCCCCTGATTCACTTCTCATCAGGAAAGCTTCAATGGACGGGATGGATCCTGCTGTTTCTTACCTTATCTCATCAGGCGGACACCTTGCGCAGGAGACTTACTATCTGTTCCCGGCAGACAGATACGAAGCGGAAACAGGTCGCATTCAGGGTGATTACTGGCTTGTTCCAGAGAAGGATCTGGGCAAAGTACCACCGGACAAACTGATGAGTATACGCGGTAAGGATGTTGCGGGAATTACCAGGCTTGCTCTTGTTTTCATGGGTCTTCTTCTGGTAAGTATTTTAGCAGGGTACGGCCATGTAATGACTCTTGTTGTAGCCGGGCAGCGTTCAATGTACGATGTGCGAACGGAACTTTTTAACCATATTCAGACCCTGAGCCTTAACTTTTTCAGCAAAAACCCTGTGGGCAGGCTGGTTACCAGGGTTTCCAACGATGTTGAGGCGTTGAACGAGATGTTCAGCGCAGTTCTTGTTAACCTGGTGAAGGATTTTCTCCTTGTAGCCGGGACCATTACTATTCTGCTGCTCATGGACTGGAAGCTGGCCCTTATCTCCCTTTCCGTTCTTCCTGTGTTTACCTTTATCTCCATTCTGTTCAGAAGAAAAACAAGGACCATATACCGCAAAGTCAGAAAGCATCTGGCAGAGTTGAATTCAACCATAGCTGAAGACATTTCAGGCGTGAAGGTAATACAGATATTCAGGCAGGAGAAGGCCAGAAAACAACAGTACCTGGAGGTGAACGACAACTACTACAAGATCAGCATGAAACAGCTTTACGTGTTCGGCGTTTTCCGTCCGCTGATAGAGGTAGTTGCTCAGGTTGGTACCGCAATCGTTCTGATATACGGTGGTCTCAGTGCCATTTCAGGCGCGCTCACAATAGGTGCCCTTGTTGCATTCATCAGTTATGTGCGGCAGATGTTCAGACCGATCTCCGACATGAGTGAAAAGTACAACATCATGCAGAGTGCAATGGCTTCCAGCGAAAGGATCTTCAACATTCTCGACACCGAACCGGAGGTAACCCAGTCTCCCGATGCTCTGCCGCCGCTTAAGCTTAAAGGTGAAGTTGCTTTTGAAAAGGTCGACTTCAGGTACGAAGAGGATACACCTGTTCTGAGGGATATAAGTTTTTCAATCGCTCCGGGGAAGAGCATTGCCCTTGTGGGTCCTACCGGAGCCGGTAAGTCTTCCATTATCAGCCTCATGACAAGATTCTGGGATGTTGATTCCGGAAGAATACTGCTGGACGGTACAGACATCAGAGATCATTCAGTTGACACTCTGAAGAACAATACCTCCATTGTGCTTCAGGATGCCTTTATCTTCAGCAGATCTGTGGCGGACAACATAAGACTGAGCAGTAACCTTTCCATGGAAGAGGTACGCAGGGCGGCTGACATGGTTCAGGCAACCGAGTTCATAGACAAGCTCCCCCACGGTTTTGATACTGTTATGGCAGAAAGAGGAGCCACACTCTCCACCGGTCAGAAACAGCTGATCTGTTTCGCCAGAGCCCTGGCCCACGATCCAAGAATACTGATTCTTGACGAGGCCACAAGCAACGTTGACCCCACAACAGAGCAGCTTATCCAGAGGGCCATTGATACCCTGATGGAGGGTAGAACCAGTATTATCGTTGCCCACAGGCTTTCAACAATTCAGAAGTGTGATGAAATTCTGGTTATTGATGCAGGAAGGATCCTTGAGCGGGGAACCCATCAGGAACTTCTTGCGAAGCGGGGGATCTACTACAACCTGTATCTGCTTCAGTGGGGAAACGGTAAGTAGCCGGCAGGTTCTGTTAATGGCTGCCGTTATTTTTTATTCCCGCCCATGTCGTCTGTGAGAGCGCCCATGGCTCCGGGGTTTCAACTGTTACATTGTCGAAGAAGCAGCTCATGTACACATCTGTGAACTGCTTTGATGTTCCGGCACAGAACAGCGCCGCTGAACCGCTGCGCGTAAGGGTATCCGTTGCGGATACAAACCAGTTCTCCGGCTCTGCCTCTCCCTGCGGCCATGCTTTTCCGGTAAAACTGTTTCCACTGCACTGAAATCTTGCCGTGTATGCAGTACCGGTTTGAACAGAAAAAGAGTACGAATCAAGAAGCTCTATTGAAGACCAGTGCCACCTGTAAAGCCTGAGAGCCTGATGGGGAACACTTAGAACCAGCATCATGTTGTAGAGGCCGTCTTCAGAGTAACGCACCATCATCCCGCCGAAAATTCCCACATCAACAATCACATCGGTGAGCATGGAGTAGTCCGCAGTGCTCATCTGTTCGCCTGCGTCACCTCTGTAGGATGTGGCATCGTTTACAGCACCACCTCCGCTGAAATTATACCACCCGTTCTGAACCTGGTAGTTTGATGGTCCTACGGTGTACCATCCGTCGGCGTTTCCGTCGTTGAAGTCGTCCTGAAAGAAGACAGCAGCGGTCAGTAACAGCAGTGTTACAGAAATTGTATTCACGGTACCCCCTTCCGCATGACAAATATAGTCTTCATCTGTCTAACATCCCATGTCCAGTGATGGAACACTCCTGCGCCTGGAGAGGTATGATACATGTGAAAGGAGACCTTTATGAAAAACAGAGTTTTAATGATTTTGTCAACTGTGCTGATTCTTGCAGTCGGTGCGTGTACTGTGAATGTATACGACTATTCCACTCACTCTGAGGGGAGCGCGGGCAGTTCGCAACCACCTGATACAGTGTACGTGCATTCAGACCCTGATCACATAACGGCACCATCAACTGAACCAGACACTGTTACTACCAGAAGGGCACTGGTCGGTGGAGGCTCCGTGCTTATTGAAGAGTGTGACAACTGGACCCGTTACACCCTGTTTGGCTGCAAAACCGAGACAGACGGTGTTGCGTTTGAAATAAGGCCGGTAATGACCAGTATTACAGGTTCTGACGGTTCTGTAACTGAGGATTTTCAGCTTGAATTCGACTGCAGAATGCAGTCTTACATTCTTGATTCAGACGAAGGAGAATCAGCTCTGGTGGGAGGTTCCCGTTCTTCCTCCGCAGGCAGAAGCGTGATGCCGGTGGTTACAGGAACAAACCTTGTAACTATAGTTGCAAACCGAACTTCATTCCCGTTCATAGCGGAGCAGGCCAGAAGCTATGACGGAGACTGGCTTCCCGATGGAACCCTGAGTTACAGTGCTGCGTTTGCCAGCTCTGAATGGATGGTCAGAGATATCTGCACCGCGGAACAACTTGTTGTTATGTCAGAATCGCCTGAGTACAGAATGATTTTTGGCGACGACGAAAGAAGACTCCTCCAGCAGTTCTTTGATATATTCGTACTGCATGGTGGGGAAGCTCCTGCCCTTCCAGTTGGCGGAGGCGGGGCAGCGGATATGGATTCCGGGAGGATTTAAAACAGGTAGTTTTTGAATGGAGCTGGTGCGGATGAGTTACAGGTCGCTTTTGGCTTTTGCTGTGGTGGGTTTGCTGGTTGTTGTTTCGTGCGGAACTTCTCCCATTGATTCACCGGGCAATCCGTCTCCCAGTGTTCTTACCGCCCAGCTCCA
>Ga0164318_10007487_pt1 | contig 10581 bp, 7 predicted proteins | sample GuaBasSedimGuay9_FD_113734 | JGI IMG/M metagenome (GOLD analysis project Ga0164318, IMG submission 113734) | Subseafloor sediment microbial communities from Guaymas Basin, Gulf of California, Mexico - Guay9, Core 4571-4, 0-3 cm | ecosystem: Environmental > Aquatic > Marine > Hydrothermal vents >...
CGCAGGCCGCCGCCGAGGACGGGGCGTTTGCCGAGGTAGCGGAAGTCATCCGGCTTTTGTCCAAGCCGTTCCTCCCATAAATACTTGAAAGCGTGACCCTGACAGCTATACAGGTGCCGAATTCTGGCGTTAGACTGAAGAATTTGGCGCTGCTGCTTTAACCATATCTGGCAGTAGGCATCACATACCACCTCGGCTTCCCTGCCGAACAAATCGAGAGTATGAACCGGCCTGTCTGCGTTTATTGAAATACTTGAGACGCTGGGGCCTAACGAAGCAACTTTGACCTGCAAAGCAGATTGTTCCGTCCGAATCAGCGTAAAATCGCGTGCTCCAACGGAAGTCTGAGGAAGGTCCAACTGTCTCTCAGCCAGCGCTCTTTGAAAATCCAGTCGCTTCATAGCATCGGCAGACCATTCGCTCGCTATTACATAGCTCACGCCGAAATAAATGCTTTGCCGAGTATCGGTATTGAAATTTTCCATTTTGTACCACCTCGTCTTTGCCTAAATAACTGCTGACTTATGCCGATGGCTGTGGCATTCGATATTGACCGCTGCCGGCAGCGATGCGATATGACACGGGGCTGTCTCAACCAAACAGGCCAAAGCGGTAGTATCGCCGCCGAGTCCCTGCGGCCCTAGGCCGAGCGCATTTATTTTAGAGAGCATATCTTCTTCGAGCTTTGCGTAAAACTCATCGCTGTTTTTCTTATCAAGATTTCGCAGCAGTGCCTTCTTGCTTAAAAGGCAGCTTAATTCAAAATTGCCGCCGATACCTACGCCGACAATAAACGGCGGACAGGCATCAGCGCCGGCGTACCTAACCACATCAACCACCCAGTCGATTATCTCTTCTCTCTGCGCTGTGGGCTTGAACATCTTAAACCGGCTTTTATTTTCGCATCCGCCGCCCTTAGTCATAACGCTCAATTTCACTTTATCGCCCGGAACAATTGAGTGATGAATTATGGCCGGCGTATTTGAGCCGGTATTGCTGCGTTCATTCATCGGCTCGGCGACGACGCTCTTTCGCAGGTATCCCTTGTCATAGCCCGCTTTAACGCCGGCATTGATTGCGTCAAACAGCGTCTTGCCGGCCTCGGCCTTTACTGCTGCTTCGCAACCCTGCTCGACAAAGACCACCGCCAGGCCGGTGTCCTGACAGAGCGGTATTTTTTCATCTTCCGCTATGCGGGCATTTTCGATAAGCTGTTCCAATATTTTCGCAGCAGCCGGTTCCGACTCTTTCCGCCGGGCTTTTTTAAGAGCGGCTAAAACATCGTCAGGCAATTCGTAAGCCGCCGTTATGCAAAGCGACTTGACCGTCTCAACAACTTTTTCAAATTCGATGTATCGCACGACAATCAGTTGTCCGCATTGACAGTAATATCGAAAGTCCTGTATGTTGTATTGCCGACTGCATCCCTGGCCTTGATTGTTATTATATGTTCGCCAACAGTTAGTTTCTCAATCGTGATATTGACATCTTCTTCCGTAGTATCATAAACCATATCGACCGGCATAGCGCCAATCCACTCAGCGTTACTGTCAATCGTGTATTCTACTTTGCCGATAGCACTTAGTTCGTCTGATATTTTTAATTCCAGCGCTTCTACTTTGGAGGTTTTATATTCGTCAATCATTGGCCCGGCGTTGTCAACTACCACAGGGTCGCTTATTCTGCTGCCGATTAACTTAGTTGTTGTAGTGTTATCTCTTTCATCGTTTGCGGTTACTCTTATTTCGTATCGACCGTCCTCTACGGTTTTGCTGTCCCATTCAAAGCTGTCCGCCTCGATTTTGTCTTCAATCTCAATCCAGTTTGTTCTTCCGATTTTTCTAAACTCTATTTTGTAAATCAGCTTATCATTGTTGTCGTCTTTGGCTTTGTAGCTGATTTTGAAGACTCCTGTTTTATTCGCCGCCTCGATTCGAGCGACATTGACAGATTCAACCTTTGGCGCAAGATTCGGCACAGTATCGGCAACGGCAATTTCCCTTACAACGGGGCTTTCCGTACCATCGCTGCTTTGCAGAGTAAGTTTATACTGACAGAACCTGCCGTTCGGGCAGCGCAGTTGGAGCGGCTCTGTAATTTCGACCGGTTCTGTCCAGTCCGAAAAGGTCGGGTCATTCACATCTTTGACGTTTCCACTGCGGGAAGCGGCCAGAACTTTGCACCCCTGCGGGATGTCGGCCTCGATTTGCAGTTTGCCCCACTTTGCCGGCTGGCCGGCGTCGATAAGACCGGAGGTGAAAGTGCCTTCAGAAGCAAAACCGCTGTCCAACTTTATCAGCTTCGCAGGATTAGCTGTTCCAAGATATACATCATTAGCAGAGACAGCTACCGCGGTTATCTGCGAGGCCTGCTTATCTTCATAGACGACTGCCTGTTCCTCTGAGTCGGGGTCAACTGTGAAAAGCTGGGCTTTGTTTCCGGTGCCGACAAACAGTTTCCGTCCGCCATCAGCGGGCTTTGCCATACAGAAGAAAACAGCCGACTCGCCGAATATATCGGTTACGAAGCCATTACTGGTTATCTTATATATGTAACTGGCCTGGGCCGGCTTGGCCGGCTTGCGTGGTGGTATGGATTTTGAGGGTGGTTCGTTACCGCCGGCTTTTTGTTTCGTATTTGCAATTTCGAGTTTCAGCCCACCTTCGTTTGCGCCGTTATCTTTGGCCTTTTTGAATTCTATATCAGGCCGACCAGCGAAAGGCGTCTGCGAAGAAGGTCTCGTTTCAGTCCGTGCAATTTTAGCCGAAGTCGCCGCCGCATACAGTTCGCCGTCTTCCGCGAACAATAACGCAGTAATTTCCGGCTGGTCGCTATCGTATAAAACCGTTGCCGTTTTGGTGTGCGGGTCTATCTTGTAGATAAGCCCTCTGGTATCGCTGCCGGCATAAACAAAGCCGTCCTGTCCAATCGCCAGCGAAAGTATATTCTTGTCGGGGCTTTCGTAAATCAGCTCGGCTTCACTGCCGAAGGAATCCAGCTTATAGACCCTGCCCTGCGGCCCGGTACCCAGATAAATATCACCGCCGCCATCGATATCCACAGCTATTGCAAAAATGTATTTGGCGTCATTCGGTTCAAAAATCGTCCGCACCTGCTCTTGCTCGAAGCGCATAAGCATACATTTGTTTCGCGCCGGCGAACTTACGCCGGCCAGAAGCCGGCCGGACACATCAGTCGCCATTGCGAAAACGTGTTCATTTGATAAATGCTGTTCGGCCTCGACAGTATTGGCATCGTTCGGCTCGTTTGTGTCATTTTGTGGGTATATCTTCGTCAGTTTGCCAAGCATATATTTGTAAATACCGCCGTTTGGGCTTGTGCCGATGAAGACCGTTCCGCCGCTTATAACGATACTGTTTATCGACCAAACATCGGCCAACTCGGCTGCGAGTACTTCAGCCGCCCGGCCAAGTTGAAGAGTTCCCTTTGAACCGATGATGACATCTTTGGTCTCGCCGTTCAGCAAATCCGCACTACTGCTGTGCCGTGTAATCTTACTATTGACCGCCAAGCACCGACTTGTCGGAAAACTTAAAACCAAAAGAGCTAAAAAAATTGGCAACTGAAAATAAACCGATTTACATTTCATAATAACTCCCTAATCAAAATTGTGGAGTCCGCCAGAGGCGGACGACTTCCTTAATTTTGTATTTTAATTTTTGCTATTACTTTTCTACTGTTATGTGCATAACCTTTTTGTCAATTACAACCGTGCCGGTTTCTACGCTTTTTTCAACCCAGTGCGAATACGGCGTCAGTTTCAGCGTCCTTTTGGCGTCCTGCAATACCAGCGTCTTCGTGGCCGGCAAATCAGGAAGCTCGGCTTTCTCCACGGCGACACCGCCGGGCGGCAAAACCAGAAGGCAGTACAATTTATTGCGCTTGATTGCCAGCAGACGATTCACCGCCTCGACAAGCGTTCTTATATTTTGAGCAACAAATCTGTATGGCGTCGCTTCTCTGAGGAATTTCTTGTAATCGTTCGAACCGCACACGAGCAAATCGTATTTTCCCGGCGCAAGGTTCTGAGGTATTTCCACGCTGCACTGGTACTCTTTCTTGTCGGCCAAAAAAGATTCCACAACTACGGCAACCTCTATACTCTGACCGGCTTTGACTTTTGAATCGGACAAATCGACCGACCATATATGCGAAACAACATTTTTCGGCACTATGCGAATATTAAAATCAATTGATTTTATACCCACTTGCTTATATGGATTATTCATAAGGACTGCGACCGGGCCGACACTCTCGGCTGTCATCTCATCCAGACCCCGGCTGGTCGAGATATTCTCAAAAGCAATTGGTTCGGTATCCCCTGTGTTGATAGCGACTTTATATTCAATCGTATGTTCCGGCGGCAATTTGCCGCGATGAAGTGCTGCACCGGCCACCGCTGCGCGAAGTACAATCGGCGTGAGCAGCCGATTGTCCGCCAACTGACAGTTGTACACTCGTTTCTCGGTGTCATTGTAACGTTCTACCGTTATCGTCAGCGGGAACATTCGGGCTTTCGCGCCGATTCGCCCACGTACCGCCGTCGATTCGTCCGTCGTCAAAGCACCGACTATATCAACAGAACTGGCAAACTTGAAAGAGCGAACTACACTTGATACTACCGTATGGACATACCCTGTCGCCATTGGCAAATCTATCGGCCCATAACCGAGAAAGCTGTGTCCGAAGCCATAGACATCATCGCCTACAACTTCGGTTACAGTACCGACTACCTCCATTGATATATCGCCGGTTACCAGCGGCACAACAAGAGAAGCGCCGGGAACCAAGGCGGTGGCCCCCTGCTGCTGCAGTGGCCGGCTTGTCCCCGCGAAAGCGGTGGGCCGAGAGACGGAAGACAGCACTCCGCCGCCGATTCCTGCAACCGCCATAAGTCCGAAAGGCCTAACGGCAGTATCCAGCCGTTCGCAAACCCCAGCCGGCAGACCGGATGTAATCAACGGACAAGGCAAAGTAGTACCTATGAGACCGGGATTGTTTCCGGAAAATTGCGCCGCTGTAATCTGCCTGTCGATTTCGGCAAAATCAATTGGCTTGGAAAAGTCAAATACGTAACCAATTCCATAGTTTTGAGTTTTGGGTTTTGGGCTTTGGGTTTTTAGTTTTAAGTTTTTAGTTTCCTCTCCCACGCTCAGCATTTCTTCGATTGGCGTTACGCCGTAAAGCGGGTCCTTGCTGAAGGTCCAGCCGAAGGCCAGGGCGCCGGCCAGCCGACCGTCGATATAAACCGGCGAGCCGCTGCAGCCGGCTACCGGGCCGGTGTGGATAAAACGCTTATCGGTACCCTGAACTAAAATCGCATCCCTGCCCGGCCTTACATTGCGAACTACGCTTAGAACTTCCAGCTTAAACTTTTCTATTTCGGCGCCCTTATACGCCGTCAGGCAATACGCCTCCATCCCGGGCTTAATTTCATCGATTGTAATATATTTCGTATTGCGTTCAGTGCATAACGACACCCGAACGACACACAACAAAAACAAAACCAGCATACAAAATAAGTTTTTTATCCTCATTTCTGTGGGAATTACTGACATTTGAAACCTTTCGACTGAAAGCCGGTATTTTAGTCGGCAAACAAACCTATTGCAAGATAAAATCATTTCTGCTACAATCCGGTACCTGCTTTCGCAAGTACAAACATACGATATAGGACATAACGGAGAGAAAAATGAGACCCGAACATCGCCATGAATTAAAGACCAACGAATTAGCTGAATGGATAGCAAATTTCCCTCAATGGGCGAAGGAAAACCGCACAACTATTATCTACGTATCCGTACTGATTATTGTGGTCGTAGGCCTCTACTTATGGAAAGGGTACAATAAAAATGTCGTGGCGGTTCAGGAACAGCTCGGATTTACAAAGCTCATCACCCAGTTGCCGCAGAGCAAGATGCAAATCCTTCAGGCACAGGGCAAGGGAATAGATTATTCGTATAAACTCATTCAAACCGCCGACAATCTTCAGGACGCTGCTCGCAGCATAAAGGACGCTCCAGTCGCTGCTCTGGCGCTTATTAAACGAGCGGACATTCTGCGGGCGGAACTACTCTACCGTCCCGGGCAGGTGAATGAGCGGGACATAACGGCCCAGATAAACCTGGCAAAAGCCAGCTACAACGAAGCGCTTGAAAGATGCTCATCCAATCCGTCATTAAGGGCAGCGGCCAGATTCGGACTTGGACTTTGCGAAGAAGAGCTTGGCAATTTCAAACAGGCAAAGCAGATATATAATGAAATAGTCGCAGAGCCGCAGCTCGAAGGTACAGTCGCATCCGTTCAGGCGAAACAGCGTCTCGAAACAATGGACGATTACAAACATAAGGTGGTTTTCAGGCAGACGCCGAAACCGGCTCCCGCTGAAATTGAATCGGTACGGCCACAAGTCGAACTGATACCAAGTGACGTCAATCTATTCGGACAGCAAGGATTGCAAACCGGTGAAACATCGAAATGATGAACCGCCCAATAACCCGGCTGGCCAATCGCTGGAGCTTAAAGTCGGCAGTTCAATCAAGCAGCGCCGGCTCGACAAATACCTGCACGGCCGATTCAGCAACTTCAGCCGTTCACTTCTCCAGAAGCACATCGACTCCGGCGCCGTAAAGGTCAACGGCAAAGCAGTCAAATCCAGTTTTAAGTTAAGCCCCGGCGATGAAATAGAATTGACGCTGCCGGAACTGCCCAGCAAGGAGATTTTGCCCGAAGACATCCCGCTGAACATTATCTACGAAGATGACGACTTAATCGTCCTGAACAAGCAGCCCGGTATGATTGTTCACCCAGCCCGTGGCAATACGCACGGCACTTTAGTCAATGCACTTACTTTTTATTCTGACGAGCTGTCGAGCGGACTTGGCGAGTTTCGTCCGGGCATTGTGCATCGGCTCGACAAAAACACTACCGGCGTTATGGTCATCGCCAAAAACGATGACGCCCAGTGGAAAATCGCCAAACAATTTCAGGAACGTCGAACTAAAAAAACTTATTTGGCCATAGTCCACGGCGTCCCGGAACTGAACGCCGACCGGATAAATGTTCCTCTTGGCGTTCATCCGAAGGTAAGAGAAAAATATGCCGTTCGGCCCGAAAACGGCAAAGAGGCGATTACTTTTTATGAGGTTCTGGAGGAGTTTAGAGGGTACTCTCTGTTGAAGCTGTCTCCCAGAACCGGCAGAACGCATCAAATACGGGTACATCTGGCTTATATAAAGCATCCAATTGTAGCCGATGATATGTACGGCGGAAAATTGGTTTATCCGTGGCAGTTAAGAGACGCCAAGCTGACTGTCGAGGAGCCGATTATAAACAGGGTTGCTTTGCACGCATCAACGCTGGAGTTCAAACACCCAACAACTGAGAAGACAATGCAATTCGAAGCGCCCTTACCTGAAGATATGCAGAACCTGCTCGTTCTGCTGAGAAAATATCGCAAGACCTGAATTGAAAATTAGTGATTTGTAACTATTTAATCAATTACCATTTAACCAATTACTTTATTCCTGTGGCAGCTTGGCGAGGTCTGCGTCGGAGCCGGCGACCATCAGAATATCACCAACGTAAACGACGGTGTTGGGCATTGGAACGTTGATAATTCCGCTTTTTTCACTCTTCTCGCTCTTTTTGGTTTTGCTGTGTTCGCCGCGTTTGATTGCGACCAGATTGACGTTATACTTCTGCCGAAGCTGTAAATCCATAACCGTTTTGCAGTCGAAGCTGGCCGGGGCCTTTATTCGAGCCAAGCTGTAGCCCGGCGCAAAATCTATTTTCTCCCCGATTTGCGGAGCGATAAGTTTATATGCCCATCTCTGGGCAGATTCGATTTCCGGATAAATCACCTCTGTTGTGCCGACCTTTGTAAATACCTCGCCGGCAATCGGGTCCTCTGCCCTTGCGTAGATTTGCTTTATCCCCATCTGCTTCAGGTTCACCACCGTCAGAATCGCCGACTCGAAGCCCTGCCCACCACCGTGGCCCTGGCCTATGCCGACGATAGCGACATCAACTTTTTCGACACCCTGTGCCTTCAGTGCCTCTTCGTCGGTGCTGTCGAGCCGAACGGCGTGACTTACCTGGTCGCGAATCAGCTCTACCTCGCTGCGGTCTTTATCAATAGCGATAACTTCGGCTCCGCTCATCGCCAAAGCGATAGCTAATTTTTTCCCGAACCGTCCCAATCCTATTACAGCAAACCGCTTCATAGTATTAACCCCAAAAAATTAAATATCAAAATTGTGGAGTCCGCCAAAGGCGGACGACTTCCTCAATTTTACATTTTGCACTTTAATTTTTGCATTTCTATCCTACGATTATCGCCTCGGACGGATAACTGTATCGGGCCGGTTTCAGGTTAAACGTTAGCGTCGCCAACAGCGTCAACGGCCCTAATCTGCCGATAAGCATCACCACTATGATAATCAATTTGCCTGCTGTTGTCAAAGCCGGCGTTATGCCGGTTGTCAAGCCGACAGTTCCTAAAGCGGAGGCCGACTCGAAAGCGATTTGCGACATAGTAAAGCCGTTTGCGTTTTCTGTAATAGTCAGTATCAAAGTAGCGCCGAACAAAACCACCACAAAAAGCAGCGTAACGGTAATCGCTCTTCCAACGACGACTATTCTCACCGAGCGCTTAAACATCTCAACTTCCCGGCGTTTTCGCAGAGCGGCAACAGCTGTCATAATTATCACCGCCAATGTTACGGTTTTGATTCCGCCTGCGGTTGAGCCGGGCGAGCCGCCTATAAACATAAGCAGGATTAAAACAAACCTGCTCGACGGCGACATCTCCGAGACGTCAATGGTATTAAAGCCGGCTGTTCTTGCGGTAATTGACTGAAATAATGCGCCGAGCATGCCCGGATTTCCAGTGGAATCACCGCCACCTGCATAGCGCTCAAACAAAAGTATGGCCAATGCGCCAAGAATTATCAGGCCGGCGCTTACGCTGAGAACAATTTTAGTTTGCAGAGACATCCTTTTCGGTGTTTCCATTGAGAAGCGATAGGTTTTACGGAAACACTTTTTGAAAAATCGTTTTACCCTGTCGGCTGCAATGTTGGCCAAATCGTAAAGCACGCCGAAACCAAGTCCGCCTAACACTATTAACGGACAAACAACAACGTATATGCGCCAGTTTTTACTGTAGCCGATGAAACTATCGCTGAACAGGCTAAAGCCGGCGTTACAAAAAGAGCTGATTGAATGAAAGATACTACAAAACCACTGCTGCTGAACATTGGCAACTCTGCCGGGCACATCATCCCACATTCCAAATAAACTGACAGCGCCTATGGCTTCAATGAATATCGTTCCGACAAAGATGAAGCCAATCATATTGCCTATTCGACCGAGCGTACGGGCGCTTAGTAAATCCTGCATTGCCACCGACTCGCGCAAACTAAGCGCCTGGCCTAACAATAAGGCAAACACCGCACCGAATACTACTATACCCAGGCCGCCAAGCTGAATCAGCGACAGGATAATAACCTGCCCCATCAAGCTAAAATCTCTGCCGGTATCTTTAACAATCAGGCCGGTAACGCAGGTGGCGCTGGTTGCGGTGAACAATGCGTCAACGAAGCTTACATTTTCAGTAGCAGACGACCTCGGCAGCATAAGCAGCCCGGCGCCTGATATTATCAAAACCAGAAAGCTTGCGATTAGTGTCAGCGTCGGGTTTTTGCCTGACGCCGCCATATTCACACTGGTTCTGCTAAGTTTAATAACAACCTGCAGGACAAGATAAATACCAACTGCGAAATGCCTGACTGCTGTTGGGTCTGCTTTAGCAAACCATTTGCCCGCACCGAAGACAATTACTGCAAGCGCAATCAAGAACGGAATTTCAAACCAGTTCGCCCGCCAGAAATCTGGCTTTGAAACAGCATTAAACAGCCGAGTTATTTTTTCGGCGACGAAGACGCACAGTAGAGCCACCTGAACAGCGTATAAAATCCAAACAGGCAATAATGGCTCATCAAAACCAAACAAGCACAAATATGAGGCCACCACCGCAGCCGCCGTCAAGGCGTTGACGCCGATTAAAACCCTCTCCATCTGTTTGTTTTTGTAGGTTATCTGCATAATCAGCGTATAGCGTATAGCGGACAGAAATGATTGTCAATAACTCAATTGGCTCCAGCACCTGTGGGCGGGGCAGTGTTTTTACCGCAACCTGTGGGCGGGGTATTAAGCGACATCTGCTAATCCGAGTGAATCGCCGAATTTGGACAACAACGCCCGGCGAATATTTTTGTGTTCCGGTTCCGTCAGCATCGGGTCGCTGTCAACCAACTCGAATGCGTTTTTCCTGGCCATAACCAGCAGCTCGTAATCATCGATGATATTTGCGATTTTCAAATCCGGCAGGCCGTGCTGACGTGTGCTGAAAAGCTCGCCCGGCCCACGCAATCGTAAATCATATTCAGCTATCTCGAAGCCATCGTTGCTTCTGGTCATTACTTCGAGCCGACTTCTTGCCACATCACTTTCGGTCTCCGCAAACAAAAGGCAATACGATTTGGCTTCTCCTCTGCC
>Ga0164318_10007488_pt1 | contig 10578 bp, 11 predicted proteins | sample GuaBasSedimGuay9_FD_113734 | JGI IMG/M metagenome (GOLD analysis project Ga0164318, IMG submission 113734) | Subseafloor sediment microbial communities from Guaymas Basin, Gulf of California, Mexico - Guay9, Core 4571-4, 0-3 cm | ecosystem: Environmental > Aquatic > Marine > Hydrothermal vents...
ATCTATTTTTTACATCCTTCCGCCTCTCAAAACAGAAATAAGCAGCCAGAAACCCATTATTCCAGCAACCAGAAAGCCTGCCAGACCGATAACCGGTATTTCCTTCCATTTTGGAGGGACATCGGAAAGAACGATAAGTGCAGAACCGATGACAAGTGAGGCGAGTACAATGGCAAAAGCCAGCCGGTTACTGACCCTGTCGTATGCGTGAATCATTGGTGCCAAGCCGCGGTGTTCTAACTCCATTTTTATCTTCCCTTGTTTGATCAGCCTGAAAATTCCGCGGGTCTCTCCTGGTAGGTCATTTAAAAGATGGAAAAACTCTGTCCCTGATTTTACCATGCCTTGGGCGATTCTCGAAGGATTGAATCGAGCCAGTCGAAGGCGACTGAGAAACGGACCTGCCAGCTCGATTACATCCAGATCAGGATCCAGCATCCGTCCAAGCCCTTCCGCTGTGCCAAGGGCTTTTATCATAAGAAACAGATCCTGTGGAATAATCAGTCTGTGCCTTGCAGACATTTCTAAAATCTGATAGAGTAGTTTCCCTAAGTCTACTTCCTTTAAGGGACGGTAGCAATGCTGGTCGATAAATCCGGCGACATCTCTTTCCAGCAGATTATAATCCGGTTCACTCTCCCAAATGGTAAGTCTGAGCAAGGAATCGGTAGTACTTGTTTCATCACGATAAGCGACACCTATTACCATTTCTGCAAATTCTTCTCTGGTTTTTAAAGGAACGCGGCCAATCATCCCGAAGTCTATATAGCAGATAATATTGCCCGGAAGGATAAAGATGTTACCTGGATGGGGGTCGGCGTGAAAAAAACCGTGAACAAAAATCTGTTTCATAATCAGGTCAAAACCGGATTTTGCTATCTTTTTCCTGTCAAACCCCTTTTTTTCCAGCTTATCAATGTCAGACCCTTTAATACCGCTTATAAATTCCGTGGTAAGAACTCTGGATGTTGTAAGCTCTCGATATATTTTCGGAATGTAAACAGCAGAATCACCGGCAAACTGTTCTGTAAACCGTTCTATATGAGATGCTTCTCTGGTGTAATCGAGTTCTATTTCAAGGGTTCGTGAAAATTCCTCAACTATCTTGGTCGGACGCTGGATATCCCACCCCTTCAAATATTTTTCCATAAGACCCGCCAAATGCAAAATTATTTCCAGATCAACTTTAATAATTCTACGAATGCCTGGTCGCTGGACCTTTACGGCTACGTCTTTTCCATCAAGGTTTTGCGCCCGGTGAACCTGTCCGATGGAAGCTGCTGCCAAAGGCTGCATTTCAAAATTTAAAAAAAACTTGTCTAAGGGGTTTTGCAACTCTTTTTCAACGATCTGTTTGACATCGGAAAAAGGAAAAGGGGGTACTTTGTCCTGAAGTTTTAACAATTCTTTAATAAATTCAACGGGAAGTAAATCCGGTCTGGTAGAAAGAATTTGTCCCATCTTTATAAAAGTAGGACCGAGTTCTTCCATGGCCAGCCTTAGCCGTTCCGCACGGGAGAGAACTTCCAGATGCTTTTCCCTGCGATTGCGGGAGACCATTTTCAGGCCTATTTCCAGATAATGTTCTAATCCAAGGATACTAATAAGATCGCCAAATCCATATTTAAAAAGCACCATAAGAATTTGACGATACCGCTGCATATGGCGGTATGTTCCACCAATATGTTTAATCCTGCTGATCAGCATTTTTATCCTTTTGTTCGAGGCGATCGATACTCTCTTTAAGTTCAGCGATATCTTCTTTTGTGGCTAATTTTCTCTTTTCAAGTACCTTTTTTACAATATTTTCAACCTTTCCCTGGAATTCTTTTCCCGCCTCTTCGGATTTTTTTAACAGGTCAGATAGCATCTCTTTTCCTTCCTTTTCCGACATTTTTCCTTTCTCTGCCAGTTCTTTCACCAGTTCTTCAATCTTGCTTTTGGTTAAAACGACCAATCCCAAGCCAGTCAGCATCGTTTTTTTAATAAAATCAGCCATGATTCTTCTCCTTAAATTATTGTATTTTTTGCAAGGACAAACCTTGAGTCTTCAAATGCTAATTGTATCCGTCTATCGATTACGGGGTTGCTTTTCAGCTAAGCCTGACTCTGTTTTGCCAAGTTATTTTTAATATATCATTATTTAGTTTGAAATCCAAGAGCTTCGGCAAAAAATATTATTTTTTGGCGTCAGTTTCAAAACGTTTTACTCGATAATCAAGTTTTTTTGAACCTGCTGAATTTATCATTAAACTTCAGAACGGCGTTTTTTAATTTGTTTGGTAAATTCAACGACTTATATTTTCAGTCTCAGAAAGATTGCGGCTCGGCATAAATTGTTTTAATTCCGTAATTTCTTGAAAATACAATATTTATAAAGTCAAGAGAAAAACTTGATCATCGAGTTTCAGTCTGTTCGATTTCAAGCTCGCCTGCCACGACTGCGCACAGGCGGGAAAAACGAGAATATAGCGAGCTTAATTAATAACATATCAATAAGGTAAAGAGGATGTTGAACAGTTTTATCCAAAAGCTAACCGCACGGGTCGAAAAAAATTGAAAAGATGCGTTTCGTCTCAGTACAATTGCACCAAATTTTTAAACCCTTAAAAATCAAACCGCTATACAATGCGTCAAACAGTTCGTCAGCGCTTGTTTTTGAAGATGCATTTGCAAGTTATTGATTTGTCTAAAATTAAAAATCATGCCAAGTTTTAATACAATTGCCCTGCGTTTCGTCTATCTAAGACTTGATTTACTTGTTTTATTAATGTTAAAAAAATAATATATAATAACTGGTTCATCCTGGACTTTCGATTTTGAACGCCGCAAGTCCTGAGGTTCAAGAAAAACGAAAATATAGCTCTAAATCTTCACTTGCAACTTGAGCCAGACCTGTTTGCGTTAGCCTGCCTGTCGCAGCTGCGGCGCAGACAGAGTCATGCACAGACCAGGCACAAAGATTTAGACGAAAGGAGGTGCTTTGCAAAAGTCTTGAAACACGATATCCCTGATTCTGCTTATGTCTGCTTTTAGCACTCTGAGGGAGCGGGTTTCAGATGCAATATGATATTAATGAAAATCATCTATTCAGGCTTTAATGGACAGGACAATCGCATTTGACCTTTATAAAAAATGGTAAAAGCATTTTTGCAGGCGGCTTTGAGATGTTTCGGCAAAAATTTTAAGTACCGTAAGAGGTAAAAAGATGCGAACTTTTTGAGCGCAGCTAAATTTAGCATTTTAGTTGAACGTAACTTAAAATCTAAACATGGGATCATTTAAGTTAATAAAAAACACTTTTTTCAGCATAAAATGTTCAAATTCTATTATCCTGATTTAACGGGTTCAATTTAAAAGATAGTAACACTTCGACAGACAGAGTTATTTCTGCAATAGTCTCTATTGCTTTTTCTTTTATTATTTTCAAACCTTGCCAAGGAGGCATTTTTTGTTTAATTTACAAGCCATAAGTGCCAATAACGGATGGAACATATCGATGGCGGGCGTTTCAATTGTATTTAGCGGTCTTACCGTTCTCGCCATACTGATTTCTCAGCTTCACAAACTACTTGTTATATGGGATCAAAGGGACAAGCATTATCAAAAAATAAAAGAATTGCTGTTTAAATTAATAAAATTCAAGAGGACAAAAAAAGCGGATATAAAAGTTGATTCTCATTTGTCACATCAGGTGCATGAAACCGCCAAGCCGATTACACTTTTAGTTGGGATGCTTGGGGAACCGTTTGCCCTCCCAAAGCTTCTTGAGCTGACAACAAAATGTGGTCTATTGCATTCTCATTCAAAAATTAATGCTTTACTCAAGGAAAAATTAATCATCCCCGACGGAAAAGGTTATTATTACTTAAAAAAAACTATATTAGAAGATAATATTAACAATTCAAGCAAATAAGGAGAAAAAGTTTAATCAATGGGAAATCTTTTATTGGAATTTTTAGCAAATACCGGATTTTTTTTAGGAGATTATCGACATTTTATCATGATGCTGATAGGTATAATATTTATTTACCTCGGAATTGCAAAGCACTATGAGCCTCTTCTTCTTATTCCAATCGGGTTTGGTATTTTAATGGGAAACATTCCTGTTTTTAAGGGATTGGGACTTGCGATCTATGAAGACAACAGTGTTTTGCATTATCTCTATTTCGGGGTTACTTCCGGAGTTTACCCTCCGCTGATCTTTCTTGGAATAGGAGCGCTGACCGATTTTTCAACGATACTTGCGCGTCCGGTCTTGATGCTTCTTGGAGCTGCAGCTCAGACGGGAATATTCATCACCTTCTTAGGTGCGCTGGCTTTGGGTTTTGCTCCACATGAAGCTGCATCCATCGGAATCATCGGAGGAGCTGACGGACCAACGGCAATTTTTTTAACAGCTAAGCTTGCACCGGAATTGATTGGACCTATTGCTGTTGCAGCCTACTCATACATGGCTCTGGTTCCGGTAATTCAGCCCCCTATAATGAAGCTGCTCACCACCCGTGAAGAACGTCTTATACGAATGGAAGAGCCTCGCGAAGTTTCAAAGAGAGAAAAAATAATTTTTCCTGTTATTGCATTTTTACTATGCTGTTTGCTGGCACCTGCAGCACTGCCCCTTCTTGGAATGTTGTTTTTCGGCAATCTGTTAAAGGAATCGGTTGTTGCGGAACGACTTGCTCAATCAGCTCGCACTGCGATTATAGACAGCGTAACAATTTTATTAGGAATAACTGTTGGTGCCAGTACTCAGGCTGATGTATTTCTTACTCCCAAATCTATTGGTATTTTTATACTTGGTGCTCTATCATTTGGCATCGCTACTGCATCAGGCCTTATCTTTGCAAAAGTTATGAATCTGTTTTTACGTCATAAAATCAATCCACTACTTGGATCCGCCGGTGTGTCGGCTGTTCCGGATTCCGCCCGCGTAGTGCAAATAGTCGGGCAGGCCGAGGATCCTTCAAATTTTCTCCTTATGCACGCCATGGCGCCCAATGTTTCCGGCGTTATCGGTTCTGCTATCGCGGCAGGAATTTTATGGAGCTTTATGACTTAAAACTCGATGATCCTCATAAACCAACGGACTCATTTATCAAGGCTTTTACTTGATGTTCAGGTTTTTTGAGCTATTCAAAAATCATCTTTATGTAATCTGTTGATTTTATTAGCCTGATGTATTTGAAAGAGTTTTTTTGTATTCTAATAAATTCAGTAACTTATAAAAAAACTTGATCATCGAGTTTTAAGCTTTGACTCTCTTGTTCGATAGCATAGTAGCTGCTGAAACACTTGTTGTTTTGGACTTTCTGAGAAATCAATCACTAAAAACTGAATCATCGTAAAATATTTTAGTTATGGGGGAACGAGTATGAAATTGAAGGTTGTCTATTTAGTTATTTCTATATTTTCCATTCTTTTTCTTTCACATACTTCTTTAAGTACAGAAGATAATATTCAAAAAGAAGCCTCAGCCTATTTCCCAGAGACGAAATATGAATTTGATCCTGTTGTTGATGGTGAAAAAATAGTGCATGATTTTATCATCCAGAATAAAGGAAATGCTCCTTTGCAGATTATCAAGGTCAAATCAGGCTGAGGATGCACCACTGTCTCATATTCGAGGCAGATCCCTCCCGGTGGAGAGGGAAAAGTTACTATCAAAGTAAATACAGGCGGATTTGGAGGAAGAAAACTAAATAAACATATTGTTATTAAAACTAACGACAGACTCGCGCCTCAAACAAGTTTGACAATTATAGGCAATGTTGAAAAATTTGTATCCATAAGTCCTAAAGTTGTCAGACTGACAGGTCCCGTTGGAAAAGAGATTAAGCTGGATGTAAAGATTGTTCCCCAAAAAAAATATCCATTTAAAATTATTGAATCCAAAGCACAAGCAGGTGATAATATTGACTTCAAGTTGATTGAAGCAAAAAAACCAAAAGAAGATGGATACCTGCTGACCATTGAGAATAAGAGAAAAATAAAGGGACGGTATTTTGATACTATATTTTTAAAGACATCCAGCGAGATCAAACCAAATATAAAAATCAATATTTACGGAAATATTTTTGAACCATCCAAGGAACAGAACAGAAACAGATCACCCAATACTTAAGGGACGGGGATGAAAAAAAACTGCATCTTATGTATTATTGCAGTATTTGCGTTAAGCCTGTCAGTGACTTGCACAAATGCAGCGGAGAGAGTTTTAAAGATGTCAACAACTACAAGTACTCAAGCCTCGGGTCTGTTAGATGTACTTTTGCCTGAGTTTGAAAAAGATACCGGAATTAAAGTGAAAGTAATCGCCAAAGGAACCGGGGCAGCCCTACGTGATGGTATGGATGGTAATGTTGATATCATTTTTGTACACGCCAGAGAGCGTGAGAATCAGTTTATTCAAGAAGGGTATGGGACTAAACGTTATGGGGTGATGCACAACGATTTTATTATAGTCGGACCTCCTGACACTCTTGCCGGCATTAAAGGAATGAAGGATGTCGTAGCGGTTTTAAAAGAAATCGCAGCGAGCCGCATACCTTTTGTTTCACGCGGGGATGATTCCGGTACCCACACTAAGGAGCAGGAATTATGGCGTCTCACGGGACTGGTTATGGAACAGAAAATAAAGGCATCTGGTGAAAAGAACAAAAAAGGTTCTATTGCCTTCCTGTGTCCTTCCGGCTTAGGAAAATGGTATATTTCCATAGGCCAAGGCATGGGGAAAACCTTGACTTTTGCGAATGAAAAACATGCCTGTACCCTGGTGGATCGCGGGACCTACATAAAATACAAATTCGGTAGTGATCAGCCCATCAGCCTTGATATTCTCTGTGAAGGAGATAAACTTCTCGCCAACCCTTATGGTGTGATACCGGTGAATCCTGCAAGACATGCGCATTTGAATTATAAGAATGCAAAAACGCTTGCCGATTGGCTGGTTTCAGAGCGAGGGCAAAAACTTATCAGCAATTATAAACTTTTGGGAAAGCAGCTCTTTTTCCCGGACGCTATTCCCATACAGTAACGAGAAGGCTCTCTTGCTGCGTCCGTCATAACGTAACCGTTCACACACCTCCTCCCGGTTTTAGAAGAGAGTTAATAAAATCAACATTGACTATTTTGTTTGTAACTTTTCAATAAGTTCGGGTACCTTATGCGCTTCCCCTAAGAACCGGAAAGCTGTATGCCCAAGCAGATAGTGTAAAATTCATTCCATGAAGCTTTTACTGGATAGCTGTCTTTCCGCAATTGACTTAATTTTATCTTTTAATGCTGAAATCCTTGCCATTGTCGGCGTTTCGATTAAGGTCAGCCTGACTTCGACCATTATTGCCAGTCTTGCAGGGGTGCCCCTGGGCTTCACCATCGCTTTCAGTAAATGGAGATGGAAGCGCACAACCATAACAATTCTGAACACCCTTTTAGCTCTGCCGACAGTTGTTATCGGTCTCTTTGTATATGCGTTTATTTCCCGCAGCGGCATTTTAGGCCCGCTAAATCTTCTCTATACCCAGAAGGCTATCGTTATAGGTCAGGTTATACTTATTATTCCCGTGGTAACTGCCTTTACTCTCTCATCTATCGGCAGCATTGATGCAAGATACCGCAGGACCGCCGCGGCCCTGGGAGCAAATTTCCTGCAAACAGCTCAGGTAATTCTGCAGGAAGCGAGGTTTGGCATCATGGCCGCAGTAATTGCCGCTTTTGGCCGCGTTATATCAGAAATTGGAATCAGTATGATGCTTGGCGGTAATATTAAGGGTTTTACCCGAACAATGACCACCGCCATGGCACTGGAATATGACAAAGGGGCCTTTATCCTTGCTACTGCTTTAGGAATGATCCTTATGGGAATCAGTTTCGGCATGAACTTCCTGTTCAATTTTCTGCAGGGGAAGATGCGCTCATGAGCCTCTATGCAATTAACGCGCTCAAAAAACGTTATGAAACAAGAGTGGTTCTCGATATTCCGCAACTATCTATTGAAGAAGGATCAATTTATGCGCTGTTAGGCGCAAATGGAGCCGGAAAGACAACCCTGCTCAATCTGCTCGCTTTTATGGATGTACCGACCAGCGGAGAAATTTATTTTCGATCTTCTTTGGTTCGATTTATTGAAAAAGAGCTTCGGGTACTGCGGCGACAGGTTGTTATGGTGGACCAACATCCCATTCTATTTACCAAAAGCGTCTTCAAAAATCTTGAATTCGGTCTTAAGATCAGAGGAATAGATAAATCCGAACGCGCATACCGTATCGAAGAGGCCTTGGATCTGGTAGGCATGCGGCAATTTATGGATACGCCTGCAGTTAATCTCTCTGGGGGAGAAAGCCAGCGGGTAGCCCTGGCAAGAGTGCTGGCATTAAAACCGTCGGTTCTCTTATGCGATGAGCCGACTTCAAATGTTGATGCAGTCAATCAAACGATTATCATTGATCTACTGAAACAACTAAACAAAACAAAGCGAATGTCCATCATATTTACTTCCCACAACAGCAACCTGGCTTCAAATCTCGCTCATCATACGATTCAGCTGGATCAAGGACAACTAATCGATGCAAGGAAAGAAAATCTTTTTCCTGTCTTCCTGCGACGGGATTCTAATGGCAGATTTTTTTGCAGTTTACATACTGACTTGACCCTGGCTCTGTCATGCGAAAACCAGAAACTTACAGTGTACAAAAGAGTCCTGGCTTCTATTAACCCTTGGTTTATAGTCTTGATTTCCTACGATGAAAAATTGCCGGAATGCAATGTTTTAAGAGGAGTTATTCGCAAGATTGAGCTGGAAAACGAAAATATTCATGTCGTAGTGGAAGCCGGCTTATTCTTTTCTTTGCTGATGACGAAAAAGAAGTACATGGAAAGTAAAATCCTGGTGGGTAAAGAAATAATGTTTCATATACCCCCCGATAAGATTAAAGTTTTAACGGTCAGACAGTAACCTATCAATAAGTTCAGGCACCTTATGCATTTCCCCCTTTGAAAAAGGGGGATTGAGGGGGATTTCCCCATTTTTTCCCTAATTTTTTTGAGAAGTTGCGCCAGACATATTTAACCTGTTCAAAATTGAAGGTTTTCAAACAGGTGCCAGGTAGAGTTAATATGAATCAAATAAATTTGCTAAAAAAACTTTCAAAATTTTTATCCTATATTTTAGGACATTGCCCCAATGAGTTCGGCTTGGTCCTTGATCAGGACGGATATGTAAAGATCAAGGAACTTTTAAAGGCGGTTCATGAGGAAGATGGATGGAAGTATGTTCGGAGGAAGCACATAGAGGAAATTCTTGTTTCCCTGACAAATCCGTCCATTGAAATAAATGATAATTATATTCGTATGAAAAACCGTGAAAATCTGCCGAAACATCTTCCGGCTCAAAACCTTCCGAAGCTGCTTTATACATGTGTGCGAAGAAAGGCTTATTCTGTAGTGGTAGGCAAAAGGATATTCCCCCTGGATCACCGGCAGGTTGTCTTGTCATCAGATAAAGATATGGCTGAAAGAATTGGAAAACGAAGAGACTTGCAACCGGTTACGCTTACCGTCCATGTTCAAAAATCAGTCGATAAAGGAATAGTCTTTTATCAGGCAGGAAAACTTCTATACCTCTCTGAATCCATCCCTGCGGACTGTTTTACCGGTCCCCCTTTGCCTAAAGAAAAACCAGAAAAAACAAAAAAAGAGAAAACAGAAGAATTAAAACAAAATAAAATACATGGCAGCTTTATCCTGGAGTTGGAAAATAACAAAGGGCGCAAAAAGGATATTTCCTGGAAAAAGAGTAAAAAAAGAATGAGAAAGCAAAAACAAAAAGTTTGGCCGGATTGAAAGAGCCGAATTTTTTCTGTATCGCCTGACAAAAAAAAATTGACAAATTTTTCTATTACTGATAATCATCTGGGCACCTTAATGGTTGAAAATTGAAGCTATATATTGGGAAATAACTTCCGGAGACCTTTGGAAATGAAAATACTCAATTTTGCTTACGTTCAAGCGTGCCTGCCGCGGCGCAGGCAGGTGCAGAAATTGGGCGAAAGGAGCATTTTGCAAAGGTTTTGCTCTAAGGGGGCCGTTAGCTCAACTAGGCAGAGCACCTGACTCTTAATCAGTAGGTTGAAGGTTCGATTCCTTCACGGCCCACCAATGAAAATAAAAGGTTTTAGGTAGTTATACCTAAAACCTTTTTTAGTGTTTTTTTCAAATCTGGTTAAACCCGCATGTTTTGCGACCAATTTGCGACCAGCTATTTTTAGTCATGGTGTTAAAACCCTTATTATTAAACCCGAGATTAACATTCCAGCCTGCCTGTATTATTATTTCCCCCTATCCTTTCTTATTTCACATACCTGTGATTTCAGCACCGCGACATCAGAGGCAACTGTGTTGATCTTTTCATATATTTCTATCTGTGTTTTATTAAAGGAAAACATTGCCATCATATGTCCACGGAAAGATGACATAACTTTGATCTGCTCTTTGATCAGGGTCTATATACACCCGATCAATAATCGCCTCATTGACAAGATTATAGGTAGTCTCATTGCCGGTCCCGCTGGTATCCTG